>Ga0210017_1003187_pt1 | contig 13844 bp, 10 predicted proteins | sample CryGeyCG2014_020_FD_183966 | JGI IMG/M metagenome (GOLD analysis project Ga0210017, IMG submission 183966) | Groundwater microbial communities from aquifer - Crystal Geyser CG08_land_8/20/14_0.20 (SPAdes) (version 2) | ecosystem: Environmental > Aquatic > Deep subsurface > Groundwater | place... | reverse complement strand
AATGGACACAAATATTATATACTAGCTGACCCTTATAAACAACAATAACTGGATAATATGGGCCTTGGAATATGGATAGACTTAAAAATAAAAAAAATATCCACAAAATAGTTTTAATTTTAATAGTAATATTTATTGCTTTAATTCCTATAATAAACAAACCTATTCTGAAAACTTATGTTCAAGAAAATGAAACCAGTGAGCAATCTGATAAATATACAAAACCAAGACAAGACATGGTTGAAAATCAGTTGAAAAACAGGGATATAAATGATGAGAAGGTTTTAGAGGTTATGAATAATATACAAAGGCACAAATTTGTTCCCTCTTATTTAATAGAACAGGCATATGATGACAACCCATTGCCAATTGGTTATGGCCAAACAATAAGCCAGCCGTATATTGTGGCTTTAATGACCCAAAGCTTAGGCTTAAAAGAAAATAATAGGGTATTGGAGATAGGAACTGGTTCTGGCTATCAGGCAGTTGTTTTAGCTGAGCTTGTAAAAGAGGTCTATACAATAGAGATAATTAAAGAGTTGGCAGACTCTGCTGAAAGCAGATTAAATAATTTAAATTATAAAAATGTAAGGGTAAAAAATGCTGATGGTTATTTTGGCTGGGAAGAACAAGCCCCTTTTGATGCAATAATCATAACAGCTGCAGCCAACCATATACCTCCTCCTTTGCTAAATCAATTAAAAGACAAGGGAAAATTAATCATCCCATTAGGCAGCACTTTAAGTTTCCAAACCCTAACCTTAGTAACCAAAAAAGGAGATGAGCTAAAAACAGAATTTATAACAGGAGTTAGGTTTGTGCCTTTAACAGGCCAGGCCCTAAAAAAATAACCCCGGCTAAATAAAACAAGCCAGCTAAAAACAAAACAGAGTTATAGCCAAGGAATAATGCAATAAGAATAGCCAATATAGGGCTTAGAACTGAGGCACTTCCATTAACAGCCCATGCCCAGGCTATGAGCTCTTTCTTTATTATTCTTATTCCTAATGGGAATGGAAAGCCCATAAAAAATCCCAATGGTGCTGTAATCAGTATGCTCAATATTATTTTTAAGATTAGATTTAATGAAATAAACAAATCAATAATAAAATCTAGTAAAAACATATAAAGAATAACTAGAATAAAAAGTATAAAAATAATCTTAGTTAATTTCTTAATTTTAAATCTCTGTGAATACAGAGCACCCAAGCTGGAGAATAAAAGCATTGAAAATATGATTGAGGAAGAGGAAAAAATAACATGGCCTAAAAATAAAATGAATTTCTGTATAAAAACAACCTCAATAAATAAATAACTCAAGCCAATTGCAAAGAAATAAACCAATATGCTCTTTTTTATTTTTTTATTTCTATTGAAAAATTTTATTGGCAATAGAATAAAAATCAGGGCTAAAACAAAGGCCTGAACCAGAACAAAAAATATCAAAAACCCGGAATCAAGAAAGGGATTCCATCTTTGGCCAACCATATCATATAATTCTTTAATTTTAGAGATTTTAAAAAAATTAAAATAAAAGGGTTTGTTGTCTGTTACAGGGCTTACATCAAAAATATAATCCTTGTAAAAATCATCTTTATTTTTTAATAGGTTCTGGACAGAATTATAATAATAAGGCTCTTTGAACTTAAGATTTTTATTTGGGGTAAAATCAGATGGCAAGTAAATAATGTCAAACTTATTTTTTTCAGAAAAATCCTTGATTTTTTCTATACTACTTTGGTTTAAATCAGTTTTTGATAAAACCAGTGTAACTGTTGTCCATGAGCGAAACATTGCAGTCTTTTTTGCCTCTTTATCAATCTCCAATGCCAAAGAAAATAGTCTCAGGCTTTCCCTTGGGGGAAATAGCAGCCATCTTGTGACTACAAGAAAGCCATCATCACTCAAGGAATTATAGTATTCATCAAAAGCCTCTTCTGTGAGCAAATAGTTTTCACTTAAGCTGGAAATCCCTGCAGAACCGCTTAAGACATTGCCTGCCAAGGAAATTATAATAACATCAAACTTTTCCTTATTACCTTTAATAAAACCTCTTCCTTCATCACAGATTATATTTGCTTTATTATAAATATCCCCTGAGTAGGATGCATATTCATTTTTTAATAATTTAATAACAATAGGATTTGCCTCCAGAGCTGTTACCTCTGCCTTGTTTTTCAAGCCAGCCAAAACATCTAAACCAGCCCCAGAGTTTATTACTAATACTTTTTTATTCTCTTTCAGAAAATATGGAACTGATGAAGGCAAATGATCAATAAAATCAAGGTTCTCATATTTTGTAATTGAATTCATATTACTGGCATCTATTGTTATTCCAATCTGTTCTGGCAATGTTCCATTAAAACTAAGGCTTAGTCCAGGAGCATACCTTGTAAAAGAGCTTTCAACTATATCAACCCTGGAAAATGAATTATATTTAGTATCTATTAACCTAGAGCCAGGAACATTTAATGCTTGGCTCAGCTCTTTATATTCTGAGATATTTATTTCCAAGGGTATGAGGAATAATAATATATTAATTATAATTAATAAGAGAATAATCTTCTTCTTGTATGCTTTTGAAATTCTATTGCTGATAAAAAATAATGAACTAATCAAACCTATTAATGAAATAACTAATATTGTTTTTGTATGGAAATATAAGATAAAAAACAATGAGGCCAGTGCTCCTATGGCTGAGCCAGATAAGTTGTAGAAATAAACTTTTCCTGCTTTTTTTTGAAACCTTGAAAAAGAGTATGCAACTATGATCCCAAAAAAGAAAAAAGGAAGCCCAAGAAAAATATAGTAAATCAATAAGATAAAAATATGCTCAAAATTTAGGATTGCCTTAAAGGGATCAAAGATAATTTTGTTTGTAATCAAAAAACCAACAAGAACTGATAAAGAAAACAATACTGATGAAAAAAATAAAGGGTTTTTTATTTTTTTTATTGTCAAAAAGGTTCCAGAGGCTGCAATACCAAACAATGCAATACTTACTACCATAAATGCAAAATGATACCATTGGGATATTGAGAAGAATCTAATTAAGCTGATTTCCAAGGCAAGGGTTGCTAATGAAATCAGGAATATTCCAATATAAATTTTGTTATTTTTCATTTCATAACCTAATGATTCTTATAACAAGGCTTAATTTATAAAATTTTGCTATGGCTTTTAAATAAAGAGTCAAACAAACAAAAAGTTCGATAAATAGTTGTTAAGTCCAGTCGAGGTCGGCTCGCAAAAAGTAAAATATAAAAACCAATAAAATTAATAGAATCATATGATGAAAAAAACAAAAAAATCTTTAACCAAAAAAATAGTCCTTCGAGATAAATTTAGGACTGGAAGAAATTATTATACCTCTTTAAGAGGTTACCAGATGAGAAGAGATATTTTAGATGCAATGAACCGAGCAATAGAAGTTGATGCCCTTCCAAAAAATAAAAGAATTATAATGCTTAATGCAGAGTCTGGTTCTGGAATAGTTGGAGATTATATATATCAAGAAATAGCCAAAAAATATAATTTATCTATCTTGACAATCTTCGTTGATATTTCTAAAGTAATGTTAGAAGCTGTTCCTAAAAAATTTGATTACATATCTGTTAATGGTGATGTAACTAAGTTGGAATTCCCGGATAATTTTTTTGATATAATTGTAATGGGACAAATATTAAATTATTTACCCAAAAATCTTCAATTAAGAGCACTTAATGAGCTTTATCGTGTTTTAAAACCAGATGGACAATTTGTACTATCGGCTTTAATTAGCCCGAATGATAATTCTAATATTTTAACTAATAAATTGTACAACGAAAGAGAGAAAGTTATAGCAAAAGCACTAAAAATCCAAAAATATATTCCAACAAAAAACACCCTTTTGGATTGGTTAGGCCATACTAATTTTAAAGGTATCAAAATCAAATATATTTATAAGATCCCTCTATCAATAATAGATTTTCAACAATCTTTTGGATTGGACAAGAAACAAACAGCGAGGCTAACCAAACTTTACTTTGATATTGTTAAACAGGACAAAGAAAATCTTTTTAGAAGTAAAAAGAGAGGAAGGGACATAGAATTAATAGAAAAAAGGATTATTGTTAAATGTAATAAATGATTGGATAGGAAAAAATAAAATGAATGAATATTAACAGCCCATTATGATAAAATCAAAAAATATTATACAAACAGATGTATTAGTAATTGGATCTGGCATAGCAGGTTGTACTGCCGCATTAGAGTTGGCTGATAGAAAAATAAAAGTTACTCTTGTTACATGTTCTCCCGACTTAACAGAATCAAATACCAAATATGCTCAAGGAGGGATTGTTTACAAGGAGGAAGGAGATCCAGAACTTTTAGAACAAGATATTTTGAGGGCTGGAGCAGGTATTTGTAACAAGAAAGCAGTTAAGATTCTTGCTAGTGAGGGACCTATCGCTGTAGAAAATATTTTAATAAAAAAACTAAAGATAGAATTTTCTAGAAATGAAAAAGGGGAATTGCATTTAACAAAAGAGGCAGCACACTCCTCTCGGAGAATTTTACACATCAAAGATCAAACCGGTAAGTTTGTTGAGGAAGCTTTTATTAAAAAAATAAAAAACAGTCAATACATCAAAATTTATACTAATTACACATTAATTGATCTTTTAACTTTACCACATCATCTCAAAAAACCAGTTGAAATTCCTGGTGGGATAACTTGTATAGGGGCGTATATTTTAGATAACCAAAAAAAGATAGTAAAATCATTCATTTCTAAAAAGACAATTCTAGCTACAGGAGGCATTGGTCAACTTTTTTTGCGAACTGTGAATTCTATTATTGCAAGAGGTGATGGAATATATGCAGCATATAGGGCGGGAGCAAAACTAAAGAATATGGAATATATACAATTTCACCCAACCTCGCTTTACCATCGAGATGTTTCTAATTTTTTAATTTCAGAAGCAGTTAGGGGTGAGGGAGCGAGATTAAAAAATAAGAAAGGGAAATTATTTATGAGAAAATATGATAAGAGAAGAGATCTAGCTCCGCGCGACATAGTAACACGAGCTATTTTTCATGAAATATTAAAAAGTGGAGATAATTATGTTCTATTAGATTTAACTTCTTATATTCCGAAAGAAAAAATAAAATCTCATTTTTCTAATATTTATCATATTTGCTTAAAATATGGTATAGATCCAACCAAAGAACCAATACCTGTTGCGCCAACCGCTCATTTTCTGTGTGGGGGTATTAGTGTAGACGAGTGGGGAAAAACAAATATTAAAGATCTTTATGCTATAGGTGAAACATCTTGTACAGGTGTCCATGGTGCAAATCGCTTGGCCAGCACCTCTCTTTTAGAGTGTTTGGTGTGGGGTACTAGATGTGCTAAACATGTTTCACAAATAATTAATAATTCAATGATAATTGATCCTAATTTTATTTTACCTTGGAAATATACCCATAAAATAAAAAAAATTGATCCAGCTCTTATTCAGCAAGATTTGTATACGATAAAGTCTATTATGTGGAATTATGTAGGAATTATTAGAACACCTGACAGATTATTAAGAGCTATAGAAGATTTAAGATACTTGCAATACAGGATTGAAAAATTCTATAAAGATATTTCGATATGTAATGAATTAATAAGCTTACGTAATAGTGTAGGAGTTGCTCTTCTTATTGCTGAAGCCGCCTTAAGAAATAAAGATAGTAGAGGGTGTCATTTTATTAAAAAAGATTATTTTAAATAATTTAGCTCGCCGACCTCGACTTCTCTGAATTGCTCCGCAATTCTCGACTTTTTCTTCCAGAAAAAGGGACTTAACAGCACATATGTTATATCCAATTTTTTGGGCAAAATAATAAAAAAGGCAAGAAAGCACAATAAATTAAGTTTTTCTCGAAAGTTTTATATACAACTAATATATGTGTTAACCTATGGAAAAGAAAGTAACCTTTATAATAAGTCTAATCTTTTTGGCTGCAGGATTATCTTTTTTAGTTAGTTCCCAGGCAAACATAACCGGTGCTGTTATTGGTATCTCAACACTCTCCTCTACCATGGGCTATTTTACTGGGGCCTTTTTTATATTGGTTTCCTTTATTTTATTTGCTGCAAGCATAGGCGGTTTAGAGAAAAAAATCAAAGTCATAAACCGTATCGGAGATTTTAGGAGTCTTGAGAGATTATCTAAAAGAGCAAGAAGAGACCAGCAAGTAAATAGAGACCTAAATAAATTTTATGGCCAATTAGAAAGGGGATATCTACAAGGGGGCATAGGAAAACATTTTCTCAAAGGCACTAAAGGGGTATTTGAACTTAGATCAGAAGGTGGAGCAAGGCTGTATTGCCGCAGAATCCCTGAAGGTTATGAAGTCCTTGCAGAATCTTCAAAATCAGAACAGGACCAAAATGCAACTATAAAAGAACTTAAAAAAAGGTATTCTTAAAAGTAATTTACCCTGAAATCAACACATATCCTAAACACCCTAGGAGCGTGCTGGCCGCATTTTACTATTCTCAGGATTTTTGCTTTTTTCCCTGCTTTTTTGCAGGCCTTTCTTATCTTTTCCTTGGCTTTTTCAAACCCATTTTCTTTAAGGAAATCATAGAAGTGAATTATTCCATTGGGTTTTATTGAGCTTAAGGCCAAATCCAGAAAATCACCTGCTGATTTTGGCAGGGGCATTATAATTCTATCAAACTTCTTCCTTGGCTTTATTGATAAAAAATATTTCCAGTCATCTATCTGCTCTTTTGCAGTTATCTCACTTTTGCTGAATACCTCCATACAACCTTTTTCAATATGCTTGGCAAATTTACTGAAATCTAATTTTCCTTCCCTTAACCTGCAGGAATGTTTTATATCATTATCTTTATGATTTACAATATGGTTATAAACATCTATTTTTGAGATTATATCTTTATAATCTTTTATTGTCAGATTTTTGTTAACAATCACAAAATGAGCAAAATCAAAACACATATGCTTTAGCTTTGATTTTTTAATAACATTGAGTATGCTTTTTTTGGTTCCAAAAACAGGGTTTATGCAGTTTTCCAAGTATAATGAATTTAATAAGCCCTCTTTTTCAAGCCCGCTTAAGTTCTGCAACAACCATTTCTCTTTATATTTATCCGATTTATCATGGCCCTCACTAGGGTGAAAAATATACCCAATAACATTTTCATTGTTTTTATTTAATTTATTTATTTTTTTTATGCATTCAATTGCATTGGAAATCTTATCAGAATGCTGTGCAAGGCTAATATCTTTTCCATTCTTATATACAAGAGGCATATGTATCATTACATTTATTTTTTTTCTGGCAAGTTTTTTTATGCTTTTATCAATTTGTTCAACTGTTTTATCAGACTCAATATCTCCCTTTGGAATATAAAACTCAATCATAGAAGGATTTTGCTTTAGTTTAGGCTCAAAGTGTTTTTTGTCCCATCTTGATTTTAAGGCAAACTTATCCAAGCCTAATTTTGGGAGAATTTCTTTAACATCACCGCAATAAAGGGAAACATTATTTAGCTTATTCAGTTTAAGATTTTCAAGAGCGTATTTATGAGCCATAGGATTGATTTCAACACCATAAATCTCTTTTGCTTTTGTGTTTTTTGATAATACTAAAGGATATGGCCCGCACCCCGAAAACATAACAAGGATTGATTCACCCGGTTTAACAAGACCCATTATTCTTTTTCTTTCAGAACTTAACCTTGGCGAGAAATAAACCTTCTCAACATCAAGCTTTATTTTGACATTATTCTCTTTGTAAATAGTTTCTTTTTTATTTACGCCTGCCAGAACCTTAAGCTTTTGCGTCCTGTAAACACCTTTATGTATGCCTGCTTTTTTAACAACTGTTTTTATGTTCTTATGCAGTTTTAACAGTGCTTCTGCAATCAGCTTTTCTTTCTTGATAAGCTCTTCTTTCAATTCCAAAATAATTATATCTCCAATGACATCAAAAGAAGAAGGAACAAGACTTAACTCTTTTCTTGTTAGTTTATCCTTTAATAAATCATTTAAACTAACGTGAACAACCTTCTTTAGTTTCTTATTAACAAATTCTATAAAAGGAAATTTTTTCTTCAATGCTTTTTTTTCATTGATTGGAAAGTAAACAAATTTTTTATCCTTTGTTATTTCATATTTTTTGTTAAAAAGATCATTATTTAACAAATATTTCTTTAGTTTTTCAGCTTTCTTTAGAGGCACTTTTATGGTTAGCATAACAAGAAAGATTCTTAAACTATATTTAAACTTATCCCAAAATAACAAGAACTTCTCCAGCAGGTTATTGATAGGAGAAATCTTGTCATAGCAGGAGATAAACCCCAATTTTTAACTTCAAGAAATCACTGATATATTTGAGAATTAACTAATAAATTAGCTTGTACCTCCTCTTGTTCTGCTGTTCCTGAGTTTTTTAAGCGGTTTTCCAGATATGTAACGCAAATCTTTCCCATCTTTCTTTTAAATTCAAGTTGGCCTTTGCCCTCGCGGCTCCAGGCATAAACAACCTCTTTAGGAAATTCAAACAGATTAAGCCGATTTGCTTTATAGATGCGTATGCCGTGATCACCTAATTTTTCCCTAGCAAACTCATTACATGCCAAATAAAAGTCTTCTTTTTTTCCATTGCACTTTTTTATTTCTATAAGTTCTTGCCTTATTGGAACCCTGTAGTTGAGCGGCTTGTTAAGCAAATTTAAGATAGCTCCTTCAACACCTGTAAGATGAGCTCCAACACGATTGTCAAGAGAGGTGAAGAAGGTCTCAAAAGTATAAGCCTGAATGCCATTTTTTCTTGCTATATAATCACTTAGCACCATCCTGGCCTTCCTAAAATCAGTAATTAAAGGGCCAAGATAATCTCTTCCCTCATCTTTTGGTCTTGTCTGGGGAACAGGGTTTATACCTGTAATTATCCTAAATAAAGTGCTTTCAAAAACACCAAAACGATTTATTTTTAAATTTTTTATTATTGCCCTGCCAACATCATTATAGCAATGTTCTTGTGCCTCTAAAACAAGCATGCCATAATCTTTGAATATATGCTCTTTTTCACCAAAAAGAGGAATTGTTTCGTGCAAATCAAATGCCAAGTCTAGTTCAAAGCTGTCAATATAATCCCTTACTTTCTTTATTTGATCTGGTATATTGTATTTTCTGTTCCATGTTCCATTTATGTCTTCCCAGTCCCTGCCCATATCAGTAGGCCATAGCTCAGCATTTCCTGCTGCATCAACAAATTTTCTTGCCCTTAAGTCAAAACCATCTGGATCTATGCAGGGTATTACAATAAGCTGCGCTTCTTCAAGTATGGCTTCCAAATTCTTGTTTGGCTCTGCCATTTCCCTAGCTATTTGTAAAGCTGCTATGGGCCCTGCCTCTTCACCGCCGTGATTTGCACTAGTAATTAAAATTTTTCTCTTGTTTTTGTTTCCTTTTTCAATAGCATATATCTTTTTGTGCAAAGTCGAGCTTTCACTTATCTCTCTTAGTTCCACATTCTCTTTTAGATTAAGCAAAGCATACTCTAAATCATCATGCCTAGTAATCTTACGCAGTTCTTTTATCCCTAAATCCTTATTGAATAACTCCATTCTGCTTTCTTAGCTATTTGTTTTTTATGCACATAATTGGCTTTGAGGGTTCTTTGAATTTTCTTTGGTAAAACAAGGCTTTCTCCTGGTACAGTTTTGCAATATCATTCAAGCCGTGCTGTAAGGCATAATGAGTAGCTTTTGTGTATGCCTCATATGGGCTAGCGCTTTCGACAATATCTGATAGTATCTTAAGCCCTTTATCTTCAATTTGTGTTATATCCTTTATTTTGTATAAATGATCATAGCCATCAGCTATTTCTTTTGCATGGTCTGCTTGTCTTTCTCTTATGACTCTTCCAAAAATTAAGTCAAGAAGACCAAATCCTGCTAGAATAGGAGACCCCATTACAACACCCCAAACTAAAAAAATATAGCCAAGACGTTTATTCTTATTTAAGGTGGCTACTAATGTCCTAACCGGCAATTTTTGCTGATAGTATTCTGTCTGGTAAATATTGTTATTAATAGATTCCTTAATTTTTTCTATTTGTTCGTCTGAAAGCTCATTGGGAGTAAATAGCCTAGCATTAACTTTAACATCTTTTTCCATGACCAAATGAGCGAGGCTGTTTGTTTCATCTGATTTTGGAATTATAGAAATGGCCATTTGACCTCTCCCCAACACATTAACCTTTTTCAGAAAGTATAGTTCTAAACTGTCTTTTGCCGGCAGACCCAAAAAGTCAAGTTCAATTTTGTAAGCCCTTTTTTTTATTAAAGGCTGGAGCAGGTCTTTTTTTTCTACTTTAATTGCTTTTGTTTCCTTGTCAAAGAAAAGCTCAGCAAAAAATTTGTAAATTTTCCTTTTAAATCTTTCACCCATTCTTTCTGTTGCCTTGTTTTGGTTAAAAAGTTTCAAATAAAGTTCTTTAATCCTAGGCATATCTAGTTGAGCAGCTTTGTCTGCCATTTTTAGATAAATTTCTGGTGTTGAGCCGTCAACAGAATCAAAATATTGCTCTAACTGGGAAACTTTTTCACTAAGTTTAATATTAGTGCCTTGTTTCACTTCAAGTCTGTCAGCAATTTCTAAAGACTCTTCCTTAAATTTTTTGGCTACTCTCAGCACTTTGCTTGTTTTAAATGTTTTACCAAGATAATTAAGAGCAAGAATAAAAAGAAGTGGCGCAAAAAGAGTAGCACTCATAAAACCCATTGTTTTAGATTCAATTTTTGTATTGTATATTACCCTCATTATATTTATGAAAGGTATAGAGCCAAAAAAAGCAGCATATGGAATATTCTGAATTACTCCTAATTTGCCTGTATGAAGGGCTTCATCATAGTGCATGTAAGAATTGTAAAAAAGTGTTTTCATATCGTGCTTTATTTCCTTTAAATCTGAATCTGAGGCACTATAGACACTTGACTGGACAACAAGTTTTTCCAATGAAGATGCCTTGCTCAGCTTGCTTAATAACTCAGCAGGATGCTCCATTCTAAGAACATTCTTTCTGCCTTCAAGAGTAGGCACATAAAAGGAATCAAATTCCACATAAGCCTTTTTAAATTTTTCATCAATTTCTATTTTCATCTTCCAAATTCAACACAACTAACCTTAACTATTTCTTGTCTAGACATTAGACAAATTTACTGAATCTAGTTTATCATATATCAGCCAGGGTGTTTTAATATTAATGTTATAAGAAAATTAAATATTGCCCAGACTGTTAATAAAATTAAGTGCCCCGTTAATAGGGTTTTTTCTTAAACTATGTGCAGCACTCAATAAACTTGTAAAAATTGCAAAAAATACCCTTTATTATTGATTTAGATTAGGAAATATTTAAACTTATCCCAAAATAACAAGAAATGCCCCCACAAGCATAATCACACAGGCAAGAACTCTCTTAGCAAGGTTTTTCTCATGGAATATTTTTCCGCCAACCAGCGTTGCAAAGAAAGCTGACATCCTCTTTATGGGGATTACAAGGCTTACATAGGTCATTGAGACTGCCTGTGCCTGCGATAGCCTGTAGCCAGTCACTAAGATTGCAACAAGAAATACCCATTTTCCAGCACTTTTTATGCCATGTTTTATCCCCTCAAAGCCATTGTGGAATATGCAGATTAAAATTATAAAGTTTATTGCAATAAAAAAATGAATTACTGGGATATAGGTTAATGGAGAAACAGTTCTTAGAATGAACTTATCAAGTATAGAACAGAAACCATATAACATCAATGCAAGGAAGGTATAATAAAAATAATTTGATTTAAATTTTTTTGTAAAAATTTTTTTTGTGTTGTGATTCTCTGCTTCCAAAACAAAAGAACCCATTATTAATAATAATATCCCAAACAACTGCAGATAGGTTATCCTCTCACCGAGGATAAAGAATGCAAGAACAGCGACTACTGCAGGGCTAAAATTTAATAAGGGGCTGACCACTGAAATGTCCATATGCCTTACTGCCTTTGCAACAAACAAAAAGGCAATTGTTGCAAGAACAGATGCTATATAAATCAAGGCAAGCATATTTAAGGAAAAATTAAGATTAATATATGGTAACAGTACTAATGCTATAAAAAAATTAAATACTGCCAAAACAGCTGAGAATTCCATTGCATGCTCTTTTAGCAATGTTTTTTTCTCAACAATTGTGGATGCAGCTGTTAATACTGCTGCTAATATTGCAAAAATATACCATTGCATTTTAAAAAAAATCTCCTAGACCTTTCTGCTGTTTGCTTTCTTTATTTTTCAATAGCTTGTCTAAAACTGGTTTAACCCTTTCAGCTGCAAAGTCATGCTCATCAACTAGCAGCTTTATAACCTCCTCTCTATAAGGCTCTTTCCATTCAATAGAATAATTAGTGATTACAGGCATTTTTTTAAATAAATTATAAACTTCTTTCCAGGGATAATTGAAAAAATCGCCCCATTTAACCTGCTCAAACAAGTTGTTGAGGTTTGAGCCATATTTTTTAACAAGCTTTAGCGCGTTTTTTGGGCCAATTCCCTTAACACCGCTAATATTATAGTCTGTTCCGACAAGCATTGCCAAGGCAATTAATTGATTTTGGTCAATGCCAAGGTTATTTAGGTTTTCTGAGAGATTTATTACCTCAGGGTTTACTGTTTCATATGACAGGCCTGATTTTTTTCTTTTTCCAATCAAAGACAGATTTCTTACAAGCCTTGGCGAGCCAAATAGCAAAGAATCAAAATCCTGCGAAACACAATAATCAGCATCCTTATTCTTGACTATGCAAGCTGCCTGTGCCTCTCCCTCTGAAGGTGCTTGTATAATAGGCAGACCTAATGCAGAAATAAGTTTTTTTGAATCATCAATCATTTCTTCTGTAAGCCTTGATGTTCTTGAGGCATATTTTTTCATTTCTTCTATATTTTCTTCTTCAACAGCCTTTTTATATTCTTTTTCTGCGTTTATTTTGATATTTTTTCTTCTCTCTCTTTCTTTTTCCTTTAATTCTGGCGGTTTTCCATCAAAAGCAAAGATTAGTTTTATATTGTTTTGCATGAGCCTTGTTGTCCTTGAAAACAAGCCAACAAGATGAGAGGTTATATTGCCTTTTGAATCCATCAGTAGAGAGCCGTCCCTTGAGCGTATGGTTGTCAGGAACTGGTAAAGAAAATTGTATGAATCAATAACCAATGTTTTATTAGTTAAATCATTTAATGATATTGTATTGCTTTTTAAGATACATTTTATCTGTGTTCCCATTTTATATTTTTTTTATTTTTATGTTCTTAAATTCCTTGGAAAGCATTTCATTTGCTTTTTTTGTTAGCTCTCCTTTCGTCAAAAATAAAACAGGAAGTTTTTTCAGCTGGCCCTGCACAAATGCAGAGCTTAGGTCAGAGTCACCAATCCTTTTTTTGCTTTTTGCCTTGCAATAATAAACCAAATTACCAACAGCGCTCGGCACTTCAACAATAAGGTCTAAATCCAAATTCTTTTTTACTATTTTTTCCTCTATAAGGCTGATGCTGCTCTTTTCAAAAAACCTCTTAACCTCACTTAAAAATTTATCTTCAGCTGTCTTGTCAACAAATTTTTTCTTTTCTTCCTTTTTCTCTTCCTTCTCAGGCAATTCTTCTTTTAATTCTTCCTTCTTGATTTCCCTTTCCTCTTCTCTTGGTTTTTCTTGCTCTTTGCCTGTGATTGTTTCTTGAATTGGCTTAACCTCTTTTTTTGGCTCTTTTGTCTTGCTAACCTCCATTATCTCTTTTATTATTTTT
>Ga0210017_1003186_pt1 | contig 13845 bp, 10 predicted proteins | sample CryGeyCG2014_020_FD_183966 | JGI IMG/M metagenome (GOLD analysis project Ga0210017, IMG submission 183966) | Groundwater microbial communities from aquifer - Crystal Geyser CG08_land_8/20/14_0.20 (SPAdes) (version 2) | ecosystem: Environmental > Aquatic > Deep subsurface > Groundwater | place... | reverse complement strand
TGAAAAACAGACAAATACACTAATCACTGATTGTAATATAAATAGTGCGGCCGTCGTATATGTATTACAAATTAGTAAGAAATTAGTAAGATTAGTAAGATAGGTATCACGCAAGTATTTTTATATAATCTCTTAATCAACTTAATTTTTATGTTCGAACAAAAAATTAACTTTGCAGAAATTGAAAAAAAGATTTTAAAATTCTGGCAAGATAAAAAAATATTTGTTAAAAGTTTAAAGCAGACCCAAAAGTCTGAGATTTTTAGTTTTTACGATGGCCCACCATTTGCTACCGGTCTACCCCATTACGGTCATTTAGTTGCGGGACTCATAAAAGATGTGGTGCCGCGGTATCAAACTATGCGCGGCAAATATGTCCCGCGGCGCTGGGGCTGGGACTGTCATGGCCTGCCAATTGAAAACTTAATTGAACAGGAATTAAATTTAAAAGACAAGAAAGATATTGAAGAAAAAATCGGAATAGATAAATTTAACGAATTTTGCCATGATTCAGTACTGCGTTATGCCAAAGAGTGGCGCAAGACCGTTGAACGAACGGGCCGATGGGTGGATATGAACAATGATTATAAGACCATGGATGTTTGGTACATGGAATCGATCTGGTGGGTTTTTAAACAGCTCTGGGATAAAGGTTTAATTTATCAGGGCTACAAATCAATGCACATCTGCCCGCGTTGCGGAACTACTCTTTCCAATTTTGAAGTTACTCAAAACTATCAGGACATTAAAGATTTATCTGTAATTGCTAAATTTGAATTAACCGAAGAACCGGGCACATATATTTTGGCTTGGACAACGACTCCTTGGACTTTGCCGGGCAATGTTGCCTTGGCGCTGGGAGAGGAAATTAATTATGTTAAAGTTGAATCCGGCGGTAAAAACTATATTCTTGCTCAAGATAATTTAGAGCAAATTTTCGCCAACCAAAAATATAAAATAATTGATAAAATAAAAGCTAAGGAATTAGTTGGTAAAAACTATAAACCAATATTTGATTATTTTGCTAATGTTGATTTAGAAAACAAAAAAAATATTTATACTATTCAGTTGGCAGATTTTGTCACGGTTGAAGACGGTACTGGTGTGGTTCATATTGCGCCGGGTTTTGGTGAAGATGATATGAGCTTGGGCAAGGAAAAAAACTTACCAATGATCAAACATGTAGACCCTACTGGCCGTTTTACTACAAAAGTCAAGGATTTTGCTGGGGAGTTAGTTAAGCCGAAACAAGACCCTCAAGTAACGGACAGAAAAATTATTGCCTATTTAGAAAAAGGGGGTTTAGTTTTTAAAACGGAGGAGTTTACTCATAGTTACCCGTTCTGTTGGCGGTGTGATACCCCTTTATTAAATTACGCCACCACTTCTTGGTTTGTTAAAGTAACAGCAATTAAAAAAGATTTAATCAAAAACAACGAAAGAATCAATTGGGTACCATCTCATTTAAAAATGGGCCGTTTCGGTCGGTGGCTGGAAGACGCTAATGATTGGGCGATTTCTCGTAGTCGCTACTGGGGAACTCCTCTTCCTGTTTGGCGATGTGAATGTGGCGAGAATATCGTAGTTGGTTCACGAAAAGAGCTGGAAAAACTAGGTGGTAAAAAAATCCAAGATCTGCATAAACATATTGTTGATAAAATTGAATTCGGGTGTGAAAAATGTGGCAAAATGATGCGGCGTATTCCCGAGGTTCTAGATTGTTGGTTTGAGTCTGGCTCAATGCCTTATGCTCAGCAACATTATCCTTTTGAAAATTTTGATAATTTTAAACGAACTTTTCCAGCTCAATTTATTGCTGAAGGCATTGATCAGACCCGGGGCTGGTTTTACACTTTATTGGTTTTATCAACAGCGTTATTTAATAAGCCATCATATTTAAATGTAATTGCTAATGGTATTGTCTTGGCTGAAGATGGAACTAAAATGTCTAAGAGACTAAAAAATTATCCAGAACCGGATATCATAATGGAAAAGTATGGCGCTGATGCTCTTCGTTACTACTTACTCGCCTCGCCAGTGATGGAAGGAGAGAATTTAAACTTTTCTGAAAAAGGGGTAAAAGAATCCTTACAAAATGTGGTAATACTGCTATATAACGTCTTTTCCTTTTATCAACTTTATGCCAATAATATCAAGATTGATAAACCAAAGGGGAAAAATATTTTAGATCGCTGGATTTTAACTAAGTTGCATTTGTTGATCAAAAGCGTAACTCGAGCTATGGATACATATTGTTTGGTTAAAGCGGCCCGGCCAATTCAGGAATTTATCAATGAACTTTCTACTTGGTACGTCCGCCGGAGTCGAGGTCGTTTTAAGAGCGGGGAAAAAGAGGTAGTAGCTACTTTGGGTTACGTTCTTCGGGAACTGTCAAAGATAATGGCACCTTTTACTCCATTTGTTGCTGACTATATTTATCGGGAATTGAGAGCCGGTGAATCAGTTCACCTTGACAGGTGGCCAAAATTTGATAAAAAAAGGATTAATGAAAAGTTGATAAGTGAAATGGAACTGGTACGAAAAATTACCGAGCTCGGTCATGCTATAAGAGCAGAGGAGGGAATTAGGGTAAGACAACCTTTGCAAGAATTAAGAATTATGAATTATGAATTAAGAAAAGATTTAGTTGATTTAATAAAAGAGGAATTAAATGTTAAAGAGATAGAATTTGTTAAAGAAATTGGAGAAAGAAAAGGTTGGGTTCTAAAAAGCAAAGGAGACTTAACAATAGCTTTGAATACTATTCTCACAGATGAATTAAAAAATGAAGGAATAACAAGGGAGCTTATCCGTCATGTTAACGCCTTAAGAAAAGAAGCAGGCCTCACAATTCACGACAAAATTAATGTCTTTTATGAGACTGAAAATAAAAGTTTAACCGAATTAGTAAAAGAAACCCAAGGAAAAATTAAAAAAGACACTATTAGTGAAGGAATAAAAGAAAAATTGCCTAAAGAAATAAAGTACCAAAAGAAAATAAAACTTAAAGGAGAAGAGATTGAGATAGGAATAGAAGTTTGCGAATAATAACAGATTCTCACAAATTTTTAACAGATAGTCACAAATCACAGATTTACCCCCACACCAGAAAACCATATACCTAAATCCGTGGCGTGGGGGTTTACACCAATCCTAACTATGTCTCAAATATTTTTAGAAAAAGAATTAAGTTATCAACTAATAAGTTGCTTTTATGATGTAAGAAATAAATACGGGAGATGGCATAGTGAGAGAGTTTACGATAGGGCTTTAGGTGAACAATTTGATTTAAAGGGAATTAAACACATTTCTCAGCCTAGAATAAATGCTTATTCCATTGACACTGGCAAGAAATTAGCCATTTATATCCCTGATAGGTTGGTAGAAAATAAGATTATAGTAGAAGTAAAAGCTAAGCCGCTTATTACTAAAGATGACGAGAATCAAATAATAGAATATCTAAAAATAACTAAATATGAGATTCTTTATTCGGTAAATTTTAGGGAAGAAAGTTTTAAACCAAGAAGATTTATTTATACCAACGATCGTAAATCATTTATGGTTACTAAAATAGTTCATAAATAAAGATCTGTGGCTATAAGTGATCTGTGTAAATTAGTAAAAGATTTGTGTTAATTTGTTAAGTAATTCACAATTATGCTATCTATCAATGACCTAAAACTTGGCACGATTATAAAGTTAGAAGGGAGCCCCTATATGGTTCAGCGTCTTCAGCATGTCAAAATGGGTCGAGGTGGTGCAATACTTAGAACCAAATTAAAGAATTTAATTACCGGAAATGTTTTAGAGAAAAATTTTAAAGGAGGAGATAAATTTGAAGAGGTAATCCTAGAAAAATCAAAGGCAAATTTTCTATATAAAGAGGGGAAGAATTTTTACTTTATGATGAGTGAAACTTTTGAGCAATTCTTTTTTGATGAGCAAAAAATTGGACATCTAGAAAAATTTTTAAAAGAAGGGTTAGAGATTGATATTTTAAAATTTGATGGTCTTCCTCAAATTATCGAACTTCCCAAAAAGATAAAATTGCGCGTCAAAGCTGCTCCGCCCGGCATTCGCGGCGATACAAGCCAAAGTCCTACCAAGTCCATTACGCTGGAGACAGAACTTGTCGTTAATGCTCCTCTTTTTATAAAAGAAGGAGATATAGTTATAATAAATACAGAAACAGGAGAATATGTAGAAAGGGCATAGACACACAAATTAAAAACGAATAGTAGACGAATAAAAACGAATTTTAAGAAAGAATATAACAAAATAACTTGACCCTGTAGTAGCCCGCCAAAGTTTTTCGAAGAAAATTTAGGCGCGGGTCTCTACAGGGCTTGACAAATTTTTTTCTTTAGTTTAAGCTAATGTTGACGAGATAAGAAGATGTTCTTTGACAACTTAACATGGAAGCGAATTAGCGAATTGGCAAATTAAGAGGTTGAGAAATTAAGAATATAGGACTTGATACAAGTTACAGAAATTAAGAAATCGCTTATGTATCCGTGATCTGTGTAATATTTGTCTTTCAATCTGTGTGAATTTGTTGGAGTAAAATCTGTTTTTGTAGTGGGGGTGATAGGGGTGAAAAGTAAAAATATTGGGATGGGAAAAATTAAGGAGAGGTCGCTTCTTCAACTGATAGAAGATTTTCTGAAAAGAGATTATCTTTCTGGGGTATCACCAAAGAGGAGATGGGGGCGTTGGACAACACAGAAAACAGATACCAAACCCCCGAAAATAAGACCAGACAGAACAAAGATTGACATTTCTCCTATTAAATTCTTGAAGGTACTTCGAAAAATCTTGAGAACTCCCGTCAGGACAAAAAAGATCTGCCTAAAAAGCTTTGACAAAAGGACAAATAAAAAGTTAATACTCACTGGATATCTCATTAAGCCACAAAGGAAAAAGCTTTGTCCCACTATTGTTTTCAACCCTGGTTTTGGTATGACAGCATATCAAAGCCTTCCAATCTGTCATCTTCTGGCCTCTTTAGAATATAATGTTTTTGTCCTCAATTATAGAGGGGTAGCTGACTCTTATGGTTTTGTAGAGATTGGAAAAGGTGAAGTAGATGATGTGATAGCGGGAATTGATTGGCTCGAAAGAAAAGGGCTTCTTACTAGAGAACTCTATCTTATAGGGGGAAGTATGGGGGGCGCTATATCCTTTATGGTAGCCGCTCGAGATCGAGACAAAAGAGTAGATGGAGTAATTGATATTTGCGGATATTCTAACATTCTTGCTCAATTTAATTATTCCTCTTCGTCCGATATTCTGATGTTAAAGGATATTCTGGCCTATGCTGAGAGTCGTAACATAAGTTTGGAGGATATCACAGAAGAATTTAAATCTCGTTCTCCTATAAGTTGGGCAAATAAAATCGATTGTCCGGTTTTACTTCTTCATGGAGCAGAAGATAAACTGGTCCCTGCTTACGAAACTGAAGCGCTTTATAAGGCCTTAAAAGAGGCAGGAAAGGACGTGAAAAAGGTTGTTACTCCTGGCAGAGGGGCACATTTAATGATAGGAGGTCCTCAAGAAAACTTAATTTCGGACATTGTGGGTCTTATTATAACAGTTGTTGAAGTGCTTAATTTTTTGGAAAGATTGGAAATAAAAAAATTTAAGGGAGGTGGATGAAATGACTGAAGAAAAAAAGACTGACTTTCAAAAAATCATTCAGGAAGACAGGGAAAAATATCCTGTTAAAAAAGTGTGGGAAGGAACTATGCTTGAGTACTTAGAAAAGGTTCAAAAGAATCCGGAAATAGTTCAAATTGCTCCTGCTAGAGTTTATAATATGATTATGAGTAAAGGTACTATTCCCGTAGATGATGAAAACAGATTGACTAACGATCTTGTTCGATATGGATTTTTCGAAAAAGACCTTTTCGGAATAGACGAAACCATTCATGCCCTTATTAAATTCTTCAAGGCGGGAGCTATGAGGACGGAAACTGGCAAAAGAATTCTCATCTTAGTAGGTCCTGTTTCTGGAGGAAAATCTACTATTGCCAGTCTCTTGAAAAAGGGATTAGAGAATTATGAGGTACCTCTTTATGCTATTAAGGATTGTCCTATGCATGAGGATCCTCTTCATCTTATACCCCGACATTTGAGGAAAAAGTGGGAAAAAATTTTAGGGGTACGCACTGAGGGAGATCTCTGCCCAAGATGTCGATTCAGCCTACTTGAAAAATTCGGGGAAAATGGGAAAATCCATTGGGAAAAAGTTCCGGTAAAACAGATTAGTATCTCAGAACGCGGAAGAACTGGTATTGGAACTTTCCAACCCTCTGACCCCAAAAATCAGGATATTAATGAGCTCATTGGGCATGTAGATCTTGCTAAGATTACTCAATACTCAGAAACCGACCCCAGGGCTTATAGATTAGATGGAGAGCTTCAGGTTGCTAATAGGGGGTTGGTTGAATACATTGAAATCCTAAAATGCGACATCAAATTTCATCATGTGCTCATTAGTGTAGCACAGGAACAGCTCATTAAAGCCCCTGGTTTCCCAATGATCTATACGGACCTTGTGATTATCTCCCATACTAATCCGACAGAATACAACCTTTTTAAGGGTGAGAAAAAGAACGAGGCACTGCATGACAGAATGTATGTTCTTAAGGTTCCTTACTGTCTTAAAGTTTCTGAGGAAGTAAAAATCTATGAGAAACTCATAAGACAAAGTGATTTTCATGAGAAAATACATTTAGCTCCTCACACCTTAAAAGTAGCGGCAATGTTTTCAATTCTCTCTCGTTTGGAAGAAAGCGAACTTTGCCCTGACCCCATTAAGAAGATGAAATATTACGATGGACAAAAAGTGATGGAAAAAGAAAAAGACCCTATAGATGTGAAAAAACTACAAGAGGAAGGCAAAGCTAAAAATGAAGGTATGAAAGGAATTAGTCCTCGTTTTATTATGGATGCCCTAGATATTCTTTTGGGAGAAAAGCAAGAGAAAAAATGCATTAATCCCGTTGATGTAATAAAGGCTATAAAAACTGTTTTTGACCACAGAATGGGATATACAGAAGAAGAGAAAGCAGAATATACAGCACTTCTTATGGAAGACGTGAAAGACGAGTATGCTGAAATAGCTAAAAAAGAAGTTGGGCGGGCTTTTGTTTATGCTTACGAGGACCAGGCCCAAGCTCTCTTTAATAACTACATTGATAACATCATTGCATATTGCAACAAAAAGAGAGTGAAAGATCCAATAACAGATGAAGAGCTGGAACCTGACGAGAAGTTGATGAGAGCAATAGAGGAACAGATTGGTGTTCCTGAAAGTGGCAAAAGAGAATTCCGCCAGGGAGTTCTTATTTTCAAGGCTTCGCGTAAAGAATTTACTTTTGCCAGTTATGAACCGTTACAAGATGCCATTGAGAAAAAGCTCTTTTCTGATCTGAAACCCATTATCTATGGTACTCTTGCTGATGAAACAAGGAAAAAAGACAGAAAAACCCTCAAACGGCTGAATGATACCGTTGAGGAACTCAAGACAAAAGGTTACTGTGAGATCTGTGCTCAAGCGCTTCTCGGGTTCGTTGGAAGAGTCCTAAAAGAAGAGGGCAAATAACTCTTCAATAAACAGAAGGTAAAAGCCGGGGCTCGTCATAAAATTTGACGAGCCCCCCTTACTATTTAATGTCCGTAAGATATAAATCTTAAATTCAAAGCACGAAGTTCTAAACAATGTCTAAATTTAAATGACCAAAATTCAAAACGTTTAGAATTTTGAATTTATTATTTGGAATTTGTTTAGGAATTTGGATTTGGGATTTCGAATTTTCTATAAGGGAGGTGAGAAAAATGGCTGTTAATGAACAAGAATGGACTGAACACGGAGAAAAAGATGCCGCCCGTCACCGTGAGAAGATAAAAAAAGCGATTATGGAAAATATTGCTGATATCATTTCTGAAGAATCTATTATTACCAAAAAAGGTGACGATATAGTTAAAGTTCCGGTAAAAGGTATAAAGAGTTATCATTTTAAGCATGGCGAAAAAGGAGGCGCCGGTGCTGGCCAGGGAAAAGGCAAAAAAGGTGATGTTATTGGTCAGCGAAAAAAAGGCGGTAAACCGGATAGAAAAGCGGGAGACGAGCCCGGAATTGATTATCTTGAAACAGAAATAACCATTGAAAAACTCATTGAAATGATGCTTAAAGATTTGGGACTCCCTAAACTTCAAAAGAAAGAGACGGCCCAGTTAGAGATTCCTAAGGGTTGGACATTTGAAGATATTGAGAAAAAGGGACTTCAATCTAACTTGGATAAAAAGCGAACAATAAAACAGGCTATTAAAAGAACAGCGGTTTTTGTAAAAACTATTATGGAAGAAGCAGGTTGCACAAAAGAAGAAGCTGAAGCTGCACTTTGGAGGGCTAAGGGAGACATAAATGAGGCCCTGGAACTTCTGAAGAAAGGTAGGGTTACCCTTGAAGAAGGAGAAGTGCCTAAACCTTATATTTTCAATGATGATCTCCGCTTCAGAACGCTTAAAGAAGATGTTGAATACCAATCTAATGCTGTCATTATAGCGATGATGGATGTTTCTGGTTCTATGTCTACTTATAAGAAGTATATTGCTCGGAGTTTTTTCTGGTGGATGAAAAATTTTTTAGAGACCATTTATGAAAATGTGCGAATAATCTTTGTCTCTCATCACGCAGAAGCAAAAATTGTTGACGAAGAGACATTCTTCCATAAAGGAGAAAGCGGTGGTACACACTGCTGGTCTGCTTATGATCTTGCTCATCACTTGACTGAAACTGAATTCCCAACAGAGAAATGGAATATTTATGCTTTTCATTTTTCTGACGGAGATGATTGGGATACTCGTAAAACTGTTGAATCAGTTAAAAAGTTACTTCCAAGATGTAATATGGTTGGTTATGGTGAAATTCACGATCAGATGGATGATGTTGATTGGTTACAAGGTAAACTTATGAAAGATTTAGTAAAAGGATTAAATCTCCATGAGATAGAAACTGAAGATGGACTAGAGATTTTTGAAAACACAGGAGAAGAAGCTTTATTTTTAGGAATAACAATTAACGGAAAAGAGGATATTTATCCTGCTTTAAGAGAATTTTTAAAGAAAGAGAGGTGAGAAGGATGAAAACACGAATTCAGAAACTAAACGAAATGGATAAGGTAATACAGGAAATAGCAAAAGACCTTGGATTAGATTGGTTTCCTCAGGAATTTGATGTTATCCCAGAGCGGAAAATGATAGAGCTTCTGGCTTATCGCTTTCCGCGTAACTTTTCTCACTGGTCTTTTGGCAGAGACTTTGAATTTGAAAGAACCAAACATGATTACGGATTTGGTATCCCTTACGAAGTGGTTTTAAATACTAATCCTTCAAGAGCCTTTCTGATAAATATCAATCCTTTTCCTATTCAGGTTCTGGTTATGGCTCATGTCTATGCGCATAATAACTTCATGAAGAACAATATCCACTTTGCGCCAACTCGTAGAGATGTCTTGACTTCAGTTTCCAGTGCTGCTACCAGATTCCGTGAATACGAAGAAATATACGGTCTAGATGAAGTTGAGAAAATTATTGACGCTGGCATGGCTCTGCAATACAATACCAATTTTGATTTCTTTATAAAGGACGGAACTGAAGAAAGAAGTGAAAGACTAAAGTACCAAAAGACCAAAAAAAGAGACCCTCTTGATGATTTTTTCCCTAAAAAACCTGATGGAAAGGAATATAAAAAGCGCCAGAAAGAGTGCCTTAGAAGAACACCGATGGAGCCTGATAGAGATATTCTTCTTTACATTATTAAAAACGCGCCTCTGGAAGACTGGCAAAAGGATATTCTCTCAGTGATAAGAGATCAGATGAGATATCTTTATCCGCAAATGCGTACTAAAATTATGAATGAAGGATGGGCTACTTACTGGCATATGAGAATTATGAATCGGCTCTTTGAACAAGGGTATCTTACAGCAGAAGACCATGGCTATTACAGTCTCTATAATTCCCGAGTCTTGGCCATGAACAAGTATCATCTTAATCCGTATATCGTCGGACTTAAAATATGGGAAGATATCGAGGATCGCTGGAACAAAGGAAAATTTGGCAAAGAGTACCGAGAGTGTGATGATTTAAGGGTCAAAGAAAAGTGGGATAAAAAGTTAGGGCTTGGAAAGGAAAAAATCTTTAAGGTAAGGGACACTTATTCTGACAGATTTTTCTTTGAAGAGTTCCTAACAGAAAAGTTGGTTGATGACTTGGATCTCTACATTTATGCGTCTATAGAGCACCCAGATGGTAGTATTACCGATATAATTATTGAGGATGATTGGCAAGTCATTAAAAGGCTTTTGGTTCAAGCCCATACTACTTTTGGTATTCCTCACATAGAAGTTACCGACGGCAACTATAAGGGGCGCAGGGAACTCTATCTTAAACATCTATTTGAGGAAGCACCACTTGATCCAGAATATCGGGAGAAAACAATGGAACACATTTATGACTTGTGGCAAAATCCCGTGCACCTTGAAACAGTAGAAATAGAATTAAAAATTCCAGAAGATCGGCTTGCCATACTTTCGGATATTTTTGGAAGTATCCCCCAAAAAATATTGGATGAGTTGGGTATAGATAAAAAAGAAAAGGGGGTAATCTATACCTATGATGGGAAAAAGCACACTGTTTGGGAAATAGAATTGAAAAGAAATAAAAATTCACAACTGAGGTTATCCTAACCTCAAGTTAAACTAATTAAGCCCTGAAACAATTCGAAACAATTCAGGGCTTTTTTATTTTCTCGAAATTTTTGTAGGGGTTTGATTTACCCCGTTAGATGTTTACTATCTCACGGGGTGAATCAAACCTTTGGGCGTGATAAATCATGCCCCTACATTTTAATTTACAGAAGATTGCTCCATTAAATCCGGTAATTCTCCAGTCTTATTCTCTTCTTCTTCCTCCCCTTCTTCTTCTGTTTCCTCAAGCTCTTTTTTTGGTTCTTTACCAACCAAGCAAACTGCTTGCCATGGCTTGTAATGACTTCTCCATTTCTCTTCTTTTTTCTCTCCGTTAGGATAAGTAATGGTTCGCTCAAATAAAGTATCCGCGCCATTATGAGATATTTCAGTGCATTTCTTTTTCCCCGGAGGTAAATCTTCGGTCTCAATTATTTTAGTAGGCAGTGGTTTTTTGATGTTAAAAATTTTAGGTTCAGTCATCTCTACTTTTCTGCCATCACGGGTGCCCCAAAATTCAAAAATTAATTTATCTCCCTCAATTTTTGTCTGAAATAAAATATGATGCCCGGTGTCATTAATAAATTTCAAGTCGGGATGAGGGGAATAAACTGCAGCATCTGTACCCGCTGGCTCATAATAAGAAACCCGATATGAATGAGGTTGTCTTTCTACAATAGGAAACCCGGCATCCAAAGCAACACGAAAGGTAGTAGTGCCAATCTGACAAAGTCCTCCTCCATATTCTGGAATAGTTTTATCTCCCTTAATAACAAGCTCTGGAAGATAGCCCGCCTCCTTATTTACCTTCCCAATAGCTTCCACCAAAGAAAAAGTCTTATTAGGTTCAATCAAAAGGCCATGCAATCTTTCGGAACCTACCTTAATATTATGCCTCCGGTTTTTAGGACTGCCTTTAAAATTAGACTCGCCTCTACCAACCAACTCTTTAATTCCCAAAGTATTAGCGCTCTCAACAGTAATTTGGGGTTCTATTTTTTCCACCACAAGTTCCACCTCTTTCTTTTTTTCGCGAGTTATCTCTCTTTCAATTTTTTCCCAACTTTTCTTAAGGTCTAATTCTTGACCGTCCTGAGAGATTTGAAACTCTGCCACTTTTCCGTCTCGAATTTCAAATTTAGCGTCTTTTGCTTTAATATTAATTTGGGGAGCAATGCTTTTTAAATACCCATATATTATTTCTTGATTAAACCCAGCCACCACCTTTTTTTCTTCATTTGAGCCATTAGTGTGATTCGCGGTTTTAAAAACATTCGCGTTATTTGCGACCTTAATTTCAAGCCATTTTTCAATTTCATCTCTTCCTGCCTCCCATTTTTCTTCTTTAAACTTTAATATTATCGGCTCTAAAGCCGCTATTTCATAAGCCTCTTCAAAAGCTTTATCTGTTTCATCTTTTTTAATTTGAGGAGAAACAGCCACCAGACGCAAGGTAACAGGTTTATATTCTAATATTTTAAGATTTTCTCTCGTCTCTTCTATCGCTCCTTTATAGTCAAAACCATAACCGTTTTTCTCTGTGGCCACCCAAAACTTATGATCCTTAGTTATTCTCAGTTCCGCATTTTTTGCTGGTTTTTCTAAAGAACGAAAATTTTCTTTTAAAATATCTTGAAATTCTTTCGTATCCATTTCATACTCTAAGTAAATCTCCTGTCCTGAAATAATAGCCCTCCATTCCTCAGTTATTTGTTGTAGGAAATTTCCTCTCCGACCGATAAGATATGCTTTCTCAATCGTTTTATCTAAATCAAAAGTCAAAATGTCACGGGATAAGTCTGGATCAGAAGGAGCAATCCACATAGGACTCACAGATATTCTTTTTTTCGTACCCTCTAAATTTTGCGCCGTAAAAATCAAACCTTTTTTATCAATTTCTTGGATTATTTCTTGAAACAAGTTAAAGGCTTCCCCTGTGGTCTTTCCCCCTAAATAAAAGCTACCCAATTTAACACCTGAATAAATTCTACCTTGCCAGATAATCTTATAGGAGAAAATAATGCTCCCTCCTAAAACAAATAAAATAAAAAAAATGATGGAAATTTTTTGCCACCACTCAAGGTTTTTTTTCTTTTTTCTGTAAGATCGCTTGTTCATATAATCACCGGTATCGCGAATAACGCCAATGTTTTTAAAACCGCAAATACCCCAATACGCTGATTTCCAAATTTGTGTTATTAGCGATTTTCTTCTCCTCCTTTCACTTTAATTGTTTGCAATGTTGATTTTTTCGCCTTGGGAAGGATTATGGTTAAAATTCCGTTTTTAAGCACCGCACTTACTTTATCAACTTTTACTTCGACAGGTAAAATAATAGAGCGCGAAAAACTTCCCCAATAACATTCTCGATAGAAATAATTTTCCTCCTTTGCTTCCTCTTCTTGTTCGCGCCGACCTCTGATGGTAATCATGTCATTGTTAATCACAATATTAATGTCCTCGGGTTTAACTCCTGCAATAGCTGATTTAATCACAATATTATCCTTTTCCCCGTAAATATCAACCGAGAGCTGACCTTCGCGTTCCTCGTCAAACCAATCTTTCTCTACTTCTTGCTCATGAGAATCAGTGCTTTTTGCTAAATTAACATCCCCTTCTTGTTTCTTAACTGTTATATTTTTGGTGCCTTTGAACATTTTAGAATCCTCCTTTTCGTTTAAATAATTTAGAAAAATACTAAAGTTCGATTACTTAGATACAAATGGAAGCAGGGCCATAAAACGTGCCCACTTAATAGCCCGGGCTAACTTTCTTTGATGCTTAATACAAACCCCGCTTCTTTTGCGAGACACAATTTTCGCATACGAAGAAATAAAACGTCTTAGAAGTTGAACATCTTTATAATCAATTTCTTCAATTCCATTAATACAAAAATGACAATATTTTTTTCTTTTAAGATTATTGTTAGTCATACCAAAATTATTTACCCAGCCCTTTCTAAAATTGAGATAAGAAAGGCACTAGGCAATTGCCTTAAAAATACACAAATATTTATAAGTATTTTAGCGGAGAAAGAGCTGGGTAATTATAATTTTGAGTACCCCGCTCTTTCTAAACTTCAGAGGTATAGATT
>Ga0210017_1003185_pt1 | contig 13847 bp, 12 predicted proteins | sample CryGeyCG2014_020_FD_183966 | JGI IMG/M metagenome (GOLD analysis project Ga0210017, IMG submission 183966) | Groundwater microbial communities from aquifer - Crystal Geyser CG08_land_8/20/14_0.20 (SPAdes) (version 2) | ecosystem: Environmental > Aquatic > Deep subsurface > Groundwater | place... | reverse complement strand
TTGAGCATCTGCCTTTTAGCTCTCATTTTCCTCCACTTCTTCAACATCAGTCCCCTCCCCTCCTTGGTATTCGGAATATTAAGAGCTATTAAATTATGCGAGTCTACCTGTCAAATTATGGGCTATGAAAGGAGATCTGTCAACGTTTGCTTTTGGGTTTCCGTGATTTGCGGGGAGTTCCTTTGAATTTTGTAGGGCGGGTTTTTGGAGATTTCTTCTTTGGCTTGGATTTAGGTTTTGCTCTAAGCTTTGGTTTGAGTTTGGCCTTTGCCTTCGCTTTTGGCTTTGGCTTTGCCGTTGCCTTCTTCGCTTTTATCTTCTTTACCTTAGGTTTCCCGCCAGGGGTGGCTCCGTCTTTGGCGGAAGGCCTAGCCTTTTCGTGCGGTTTCTCCTGTTTTGTAGCCTTTACTTCTTCTGTCGCTTTTTCCTCAGGCTCCTCCCCTTCTTTAACAAAGATTGCTAAGGAGGCAACCGTGTCACCCTTGTCTAACCGCATGAGAGTTACCCCTTGGGTAGCACGGCCGAGGACGGAGACGCCCCTGAGGGGGAGTCGAATTACCTTTCCTTGAGCCGAGATGAGGAGGACGTCGTGGAAGCCGGGTTTGACGATTCTCGCGTCAACCGCTGCTCCTGTCCTTTTGGTTATTCTCGCGGTGAGGATTCCTGATCCGCCACGATTTTGCCGGCGATAATGAGAAAGTTGTGTTCGTTTGCCAAAGCCGTTTTCGCAAACGACAAGAAGTTGATCATTGGGGTCGGTGATTATCTCCATCCCAACTACCTCATCCCCTTTTTTAAGATTAATTCCTCGCACTCCTCCGGCGGCGCGACCTATTGGTCGAATCTGCCCTTCCGGAAAGCGGATCGCTTGGCCTATTTTTGTGACAAGGATCACTTCGTCTTCTCCCGTTGTTCCCCTTACCCAAGAGAGGCCATCGTCTTTTTTGAGTCGAATGGCAATAATCCCGGTTTTTCTAATGTTGGCAAAATTCTCAATCGCCGTCTTTTTTACCACACCACCTTTAGTAGCCATAAAGATATATTTGATCCCACTTTCCTTTGTAATTGGAAGAACAACACTCACCTTCTCCTCAGGGGCAAGATCGAGGAGGTTGACAATGGCAGTTCCTTTGGCAGTTCTTCCAGCCTCGGGGACATCATAAACTTTCTGGTGGTAAACCCGTCCTTTATCAGTGAAGAAGAAGAGGTCATCATGGGTGGAAACGATCCAGATATCAGAAACCACATCCTCCTCTTTGGTCTCCATCCCTTTTACACCTTTTCCTCCCCTTCTTTGCCGTTGATATGTTTCGACTTTAAGCCGCTTTATGTATCCGGAGCGGGTAAGGGTAAGAATTGCATCTTCTTTGGGGATCAGATCTTCTTCGGTGAATTCGCCAATCCCCCGCCTAAAGATCTTAGTACGCCGCTTATCACCATAGGTTTCTTTGACCTCAAGAAGCTCCTTCTTTATCTCGGCAAAGATGTTTTTCGATGAGGATAGGAGGGTTTCAAGACGGACAATCTCTTCCAAAATATCTTTAAGTTCTTGTTCAATCTTCGCCCGCTCAAGTTGCGAAAGTCGCTTGAGAGGCATATCAAGGATTGCCTGGGCTTGGATTTCGGTTAAGCCGAATTTTTTAACCAGATTGGCACGGGCGGTATCTGTATCTTTTGATCCTTTGATGGTGGCAATAACCTCATCAAGATGATCAAGGGCAATCTTTAAGCCTTGCAGGATATGCTCCTGTTCTTTAGCCTTTTTGAGTAAAAATCTTGTTCTTTTAACAACAACAATGAAGCGGTGTTTGAGGAATTCTTCCAGAATACCCTTAAGGGTAACAACCTGCGGTTGTCCTTCAATAAGCGCAACCATATTGGTGTGGAAAATACTTTGCAGCGGTGTGTGTTTGAAGAAGTAGTTAAGTATCGCCTGGGGGCGGGCATTTTTTTTCAGTTCAACAACGACCCTTATTCCTTCTCGATCAGATTCATCCCGAAGAGCAGCTACCTCTCCTACCTTCCCCTCCTTTACCAACTCTGCCATCTGGGTTATAAGTTGAGCTTTGTTCACCTGGTAAGGAAGTTCGGTGGCGATAATCTTGGTCTTTCCTCCCTCCTCGGCAATTTCGGTTTTGGCACGAATGACAATACTTCCCCTTCCGGTGGCATAAGCTTTTGTGATCTCCTCAGGGTTATAAACTTCTCCAGCAGTGGGGAAATCGGGACCCTGGATGTATCTCATAAGGTCATCAACCGTCAGGTCTGTATCAAAGGCGAGGTTATCTACTTCACCTCCGATTTTGGCGGTATCAACCATCGCTGCTAAAGCATCAACTACTTCCCCTAAGTTATGCGGGGGAATGTTAGTTGCCATTCCCACCGCGATCCCAGAACAACCATTGAGGAGAAGGTTGGGGGTGGTGGCGGGGAGATACGCTGGTTCGCTTGTTGAGGCGTCATAGTTGGGGACGAATTCGACTGTTCCCCTTTCGATATCGGCAAGAAGCTCGTCAGTGATAGGAGCAAGGCGACACTCAGTGTAGCGCATTGCCGCTGGGGAGTCACCGTCGATTGAACCGAAGTTGCCCTGGCCATCAATCAATGGATACCGCAGCGAGAAACTCTGCCCCATCCTCACTAGGGCATCATAAACAGCCATATCACCATGGGGATGATACTTCTTAAGAGTTTCCCCAACTACCGCGGCGCACTTGTGGTAACGGGCGGTTGGTCCCATCCCCTGCTCGTGCATTGCATAAATGATTCGTCGCTGGACAGGTTTTAACCCATCGCGGATATCAGGTAGGGCTCGGGAGACGATCACGCTCATGGCGTAGTCAAGATAGGCTTTCTGCATCTCCTCGGTGATGGAGATCGGTTTTATTGTTTGGTTGTTCTTTCTGTGCTCTTTGCTATATTCTTCCGACATTAGTTAAGCAAAAAATCTCTTGGCTAAAAGTAAGCCTAAGACGGTTTTTGTATCTTTAATCTTTCCAGAGGCGACTTTGGCTAGGGCTTTTTTGAAGGTCAATCTAACAACTTCTATATTTTCGTCTGGGTCGTGAGGTCTTGGGTGGCTATCGACGATTAGCTCCCGCGCTAAAAAGAAAGTGCACTTCGAGGTAGACCAACTGGGAGCAACGAGAGTTTCGGTCAGTTTTTCTAACTTCTTTGCTTTATATTTGGTTTCTTCTTCCAATTCCCGCCGAGCAGCGGTTAATATGGTCTCCCCTCTTTTTACTTTTCCCGATGGGAGCTCAAGGAGAATCTCCCCTACCCCTCTTCGAAACTGCTTAGTTAAGATAATCTCGTTTCTGGAAATTTGTGGGATGATCGCTACTTCGCTTGGGCGCTCAATAATCTCATCTTCAAACAGTTTACCGGAGGGAAGTTCTACGGTGAGGCGGTGCAGATTAAGGTTTTTCCCCTTGAAAAGTGTTTCGGATTTCAGAATCTTTTCCCTTTTTACTTTAGGCATGCTAGACATCCAGCTCCGCCTTGAGGGCATGGGTTTGGATAAACTTCTTCCTTGGTGGAACCTCCTCTCCCATAAGTGCGGTAAAGATTTCATCAGCTTTTTGTGCATCCTCAATTGTCACAAGCTTAAGGGTTCTTGTTCCAGGGTTCATCGTTGTTTCCCAAAGTTGCCCAGGGTTCATCTCTCCTAATCCTTTAAAGCGCTGGACGGAGGCACCGGGCATCCTCTCCAACACCGTCTCTTTCTCTTGATCGGTGTAGACATAAACGCTCTCCTTACCACGGGTGATTTTATATAAAGGTGGTTGGGCAAGAAAGATATGCCCTTGCTCAATTAAAGGCCGCATATAGCGGAAGAACAGTGTAAGAAGGAGGGTTTTAATATGCTGCCCATCGATATCTGCATCGGTCATGCTGATAACCTTCCCGTAGCGAAGGCGTGAGATATCAAATTCCTCTCCAATTCCCATCCCAAGGGCGATAATAAGGTCGCGAATAGCGGGGTGTTCAAGCATCTTATCCAGACGTGATTTTTCAACATTCAAAATCTTTCCCCATAAAGGGAGAATTGCTTGGGTACGCCGATCTCTCCCTTGCTTTGCGGAACCACCAGCAGATTCACCTTCAACAAGAAAAATCTCGGCTAAATTGGGATCCTCCTCTTGGCAATCAGCAAGTTTCCCAGGCAAGCCCAACCCCCCAAGAACTCCTTTTCTGATGACGCTCTCGCGTGCTGCCCGCGCCGCTAAGCGTGCTTTGGTAGCAAGAGCCCCCTTTTGGATGATCCTTTGGGCAACGTGGGGATTTTCTTCCAAAAACTCGTAAAGCTTTTCCCGAAGAACAGTTTCCACTGCGGGCTTGACCTCGGCATTTCCAAGCTTTGCTTTGGTTTGCCCTTCAAACTGGAGATCTTTAACATCAAGTTTTACGGAGACCACCGCGGTTAACCCCTCTCGAACATCCTCTCCAGAAAGATTCTCCTCCCCTTCTTTGAGAAGACCTTTTTCTTTTCCAAAATCGTTAAGGGTTCTTGTTAGGCCAGCGCGAAATCCAGTAAGGTGAGTTCCCCCTTCTGTATTGAAGATGTTGTTTGCGAAGCAAAAGACGTTCTCAGCAAATCCGTCGTTGTATTGAAGGGAAATCTCCAGATCGATTCCCTCGATTTGTTGGTGGGTATAAAAGGTTGGGTGAAGTGGTTTCTTGTTGCGGTTGATCGCCTCAACATAAGAGCGTATTCCTCCTTCAAAGAAGTAGGAGTTCTGCCGATTGGAAACTTTGTCTTTAATTCTGATAAGAAGACCGCGAGTAAGATAGGCGAACTGCTTGAACCTTTCTGAAAGAAAGTCAAAATCCGCACCAATCGTTTTCCCAAAAATCTGGCGGTCAGGACGGAAGGTGACGATTGTTCCTGTTTCCTCAGGAGATACTTTCCCAACTGGCTTAACTTTTGTTTTCGGTACTCCCCTTTCGTACTCTTGGACCCAGAGCTTCCCATTACGTTTAACCTCAACTCGCATCCATTCCGAAAGGGCGTTCACTACCGAAGCTCCTACCCCGTGCAAACCCCCAGAGACCTTATAACCGCCCTCGCCAAACTTTGCTCCGGCATGGAGCTTGGTCATCACAATTTCAAGGGCCGATTTTTTAAAGCGTGGCATCTCCTCAACGGGAATCCCCCGCCCGTTGTCCTCTACCGTGGTAGAGTGATCCTCATTAAGGGCGACCTCAATCTGATCACAAGCGCCCACTAACGCCTCATCAATTGAGTTGTTCACGATTTCAATCGCTAATTGGTGAATCCCAGATTGATCAGTTGAGCCGATAAACATCGCTGGTCTTTTACGGACCGGCTCAAGGCCTTCTAAAACCTTAATTTGGGCGGCGGTATATTCAGATTTTACCTTTGGGTTTTTTCCTGGCATAAACTTGCTTAACTTGGATACCAGTTTTTGACCTGCCCATTTTACCAAGAAAGAAGGAGTTCATCAATGATTAGCTTACTGTTGGCAGAGGCATCCCGCAAAAGCTCTTTTGCACGCCAAAGTTTCAGCAGCATCTGAGCACTTTTTTGGTTCAACTCTTCCTTAAGATGGGCCTCAACTGCATCAAGGAAGGAATAGATACTTTGCTGGTTATAGCCGACTTTTTCTTCAAAAAGCATTAACCGCTGGCCGCCCTGTGCTTCCAGGAGTTTTATCACATCACCTCCTACCCTACCCCTTTTATCAGCTTTTACTTCGGTGATCAGGCAACGAGAGACAATTGTGGGAAGAAGAAGCCTTGGGTTGGGAACGGAGAGGATAATGGTCAGATGGGTCGGTGGTTCTTCAAGCAGCTTAAGAAGGGCATTTTGGGCGGTGGGTGTGAGACGTTGTGCCTCAAATATGAGAAACGCCTTCTTTTCGTTTTTCCCTCTTATATGAAGATGAGGAAGAAGTGTCTTAATCTCGTTGATTCCAATCTTCTTTGCCTCTTCTCCAACATTAATAATGTCATAATCTAGTCTAATCCCTTGATCAGCAAGGATTTGAGAGGCGATCTCTTTTCGTTTTTGGCAATCGCCACCGCAAAGGAGAACGCTTGACATCACACTTATAAATTTATCACGTCCCCTACCCTTTATGCTATGTTGTCAGGCGGTGTATTTTTATGTGATACTTCCTATCGATGGCAGGAGCAACCTCAATGGTTAAAAAGGGGATTGAGGATATCCTTCAAGAGCGTGGTCTTTTGACCGTTGAGCAGGTTTCCGACCTTAAGATTGAGCAGATCAGCTTTGGACGTCCTACTGAGGAAATTGTCGAAGAGCGAAAGCTCGTTGACCCTAAAGCTTTAGCGCAGGCGAAAGCCGAGTTTTTAGGGATTCCTTATACTGACCTTTCGGGGGTAGATATCCCTGCGGAAGTATTGGAACTGATTCCTCAGGCGGTGGCATCGCGCAACACCCTCATTCCTTTCGAAAAGAAGGGCGGTGTTATTTCGGTTGCGATGTGGGACCCTCTGGACCTTCAAGTGATTGAGTTTATTGAACGTTCAACGAAGCTTAAGGTTAAACCATTCCACGCCGAGAAAAGCGCCATTGAAAAAGCGATCAGCCGGCAGTACCAGAAAACGCTTGGGGAAGAGGTAACGGAGGCGCTTGAGGAGGTCAAAGCTCCCCTTAAGCTTGAGGAAGCTAAGGATATTGAACGGGAGCCAGAGATGATCCGCAAATCGCCGGTGGCGGATATTGTTTCGGCGATCTTGCGCTATGCGGCACGCTCAAAAGCCTCCGATGTTCACATTGAACCAACGGAAGAAAAAGTTCGGGTCAGGTACCGGATCGATGGTATTCTTCAGGAAAGGTTGGTTCTTCCCAAAGAACTTCATTCCTCAGTGACCTCCCGTGTTAAGATCCTTTCCGATCTTAAAATTGATGAGAAGCGAATCCCACAAGATGGGAGATTCAAGATCGAATACGAAGGACGGGAAATTGATTTAAGGGTTTCTACCATGCCCACTTCCCTTGGGGAAAAGGTTGCGATTCGGCTTTTGGAGGAAACGGAAAAGATCCCCACTTTTTCCGAGCTGGGAATGCGAGGGATGGCTCTTCGGAGGATGGAGGAGGTGCTACAGCGTCCAACTGGGCTCATTTATATTACCGGACCAACTGGATCTGGAAAAACTTTAACTCTTGCTTCCGCTCTTTCCAAAATCAACACCCCGAAAGTGAACATTATCACCATTGAGGATCCGGTTGAGGTACGAATTCCAGGGGTGAATCAAACCCAAATTAACCCTGCGGCGGGGCTAACTTTCGCTACCGGCTTACGCTCGATGCTTCGTCAGGATCCCGATATCATTATGGTTGGTGAGACACGGGATAACGAGACTGCCGCGCTTTCGGTTCACGCTGCTTTAACTGGGCATCTTGTCTTTTCAACTTTGCATACAAACTCCGCTGCGGGAGCGCTCCCTCGCTTAATTGATATGAAGGTAGAGCCTTTCCTTCTTACTTCAACCGTTGTGGCGGTTGAGGCCCAGAGGTTGGTGAGAAAACTCTGTCCGGAATGCAAAAGTGATTATGGAGCAACCGCTGAGGGGGAGCAAAAACTCAAGGAAGTTTTGGGCTCACTTTATGAACAGGCACCAAAAACTGTCAAAAACGGTAAACTGAAGTTGTTTCAAGGCAGGTCCAAGGGGAAGGCGTGCGAGAAGTGCGGGGGTAGCGGATACTCAGGCAGAACTGGTATCTTTGAGGTGTTGTTAATGTCAGACACGATCGCCCGTTTGGTTTTGGAGCAGCGGCCAACACAAGAGATTGAGCAACAAGCGATAAAAGAGGGAATGATCGCTTTGGTTCAGGACGGGTTCATGAAGGTTTTAGATGGGACAACTACAATTGAGGAGGTTTTGAGGGTAGCAGAAGAATAGTCAGGAGTCAGTAGCCAGGAGCCAGTAGTAAAAATACACTCCTGACTAATGACTAATGTCTAATAACTAAAGATGGCAGGCAAGGTTCAAATATTTCTACAAAAAGCGGTTGAGGCCGGAGCGAGCGACCTTCATTTGACAGTGGGGGCACCTCCAACGCTGCGCATTCAGGGAGACCTCTCCCCTATCGCTGGTGAGTCACCGTTGGGGCCGGAGGAGGTGGAATCCCTCATCTTTGAACTTTTAAGTGAGGAGCAGAAAGATCTTCTTCTTACCCAAAAAGAGATTGACTTTTCCTTTGCTTATGGGGACGTTGCTCGTTTTCGGGTAAATGCCTTTCACCAGCGCGGTTACCTAGCTGCATCACTGCGCCGAATTCCTCTTAAAATCCCAACAATTGATGAACTTAACCTCCCCAAGATCCTCTTTGAGTTCTGTGATCTCCCCCAAGGTTTTATTTTGGTCACTGGCCCCACTGGCCACGGGAAATCAACAACGCTTGCCGCAATGCTCCAGAGGATCAACGAGACCCGGCCGGTACACATCGTGACAATTGAGGACCCGATCGAATACATTTTCCCCCACCGCAAAGCTTTGGTTGATCAGCGGGAGATGCATCTTGATACTTATTCCTGGGAGGTAGCTCTTCGCTCCGCTTTAAGAGAGGATCCAAATGTGGTGATGATTGGAGAGATGCGTGATTACGAAACGATCGCCTCCGCGATCACGATCGCCGAAACCGGTCACTTGGTCTTTGCAACTTTACACACCAACTCCGCTTCCCAAACGATTGATCGGATTATTGATGCTTTTCCTGAAATGCAGCAGCAGCAGGTGCGGGTCCAGCTTTCAGCGATTTTGGAGGGGGTGATCTCGCAGCGGCTCGTCCCCTCAACAGGGCGCGGTCTTGTCCCTGCGGTTGAGCTTATGCTCCCCTCCCCCGCGGTTCGCTCAATCATAAGAGAAGGAAAGACCCATCAGCTTGATAATGTGATTGCTACCTCTTTCGATCAAGGAATGGTTTCCTTAGAGCGTGCTTTAGTAAACCTTGTTAAAGAAGGATTAGTTGATCCAGAGGTAGCGAAGCTTCACACGATCAAACCCGAGGAGTTTGCGCGCTTGCTGAAGTAACTTGGTAGATGCCTATATACACCTATTTCGCCAAGAGCCGAGAAGGAGAAACCTTAACCGGAACAATTGAAGCTCCTGATCTTGATAGCGCGCGTGAGATTCTTCGGGAAAAGCGGTATATCGTTGTCTCCTTAACTGAGAAGAAAGAAGCGAAATTTGCACCCCTTTTAAGTCGGTTCCGAGGGGTTTCGCTTGAGCAGAAAGCTTTCTTTGCTCGACAACTCTCAACAATGATCGCCGCTGGGCTCCCTTTCAACAATGCTTTTGAAGTTTTGCGCAGCCAAGCAGAAAATCCCCGGATGAAAGAAGTTCTCACTGGGATGCTCGGGGATATCCAAGGTGGGGCAACCCTTTCCAAAAGTATGCGCAAGTACCCCGATGTCTTCTCTAGAGTTTTTATTGCCCTTACGGAGGCAGGCGAGGCCTCAGGAAAAGTGGAGCAGGTTCTGGCCGAGTTAGCTGAGAAGTTAGAAAGGGAGCAGGAGTTTCGTGGCAAAACAAAAGGAGCCTTCATTTATCCAGCAATCATTGTTGCGGCGATGGGAATCGTCTTTATCATTATGATTGTTTTCGTAATCCCCCGGTTATCAAGTATGTATGCAGATATCGGAGCCAAGCTTCCTCTTCCCACCTTAATCCTCATTAAATTCTCCAACCTATTGATTCACGGATGGTGGTTTCTTCTTCTTCTTTTGGGCCTTGGGATCTTTGGGCTTCGGCAGTTTATCGGTGGGGATTACGGCCGTTACAAGATTGCGGAATTTACCTTTAAATTTCCAATTTTTGGGAAACTTAGCAAAGCTTCACAGCTTGCCGACTTCTGTCGGACTCTTAGTCTTTTAATTGGGACGGGGGTACCAATTGCACAGGCATTAGAAATTACCGCGGAGGCGATGACGAATGTTTTGTACCGCAATACGATCTTAAACGCCGAGAAGCAAGTCGAGAAGGGAATTCCTCTCTCCTCTCCGCTGAAAGCCGATCCTAACTTTCCACCAATTCTTTCTCAAATGGTTGCCGTTGGGGAGGAAACTGGAAAGCTGGATGAGGTTTTAGCCAAGTTAGCCAGCTTTTTTGAGAGGGAGGCAGAGCAATCGGTCAAAAATATCTCTACCGCAATCGAGCCAATTATCATGATTCTTCTGGGGGTTTTGGTGGGGTTGTTTGTGATTTCGATTATCACCCCCATCTACAATATTACGAGTCAGCTTTGACGAGTAAGATTGCTAGTCCCGCAGCACGGGACGTCCAACATCACGAGTCAGCTATGACGAGTAAGGTTGATCATCGGTTACCATTAGTGGTATTAATTTAAAGAAGATGCCAATTATTAAACGTCAGATTACGGTTGCAGAACTTCTAATTGCCTTAGCATTAATTCTTATTTTAGCGGCAGTTGGTTCTTGGGCATTGAACCCTATCGAGCGGTTGAAACAAGGGCGGGATAACCAGCGAATTTCTGATTTGGAGAATTTAAGAAAAGCGGTTGATCTTGCGATTTCGGAAGGGGTGCCGCTTACCAAGACGATGGGAGTGCCGGCAAGCTCTGTTTCGGTTGGTGTAACCCAGGCAGTTGACGGAACCGGTTGGGTGGGGATGAATCTCTCTAAACAGATTAACACTCTGCCGATTGATCCCTCAAACAGTAAGACCTTTATTGATGTTTTAAGCAATGCTGTGACCGGCGAGTACCAGTTCATCTCCGACGGGATTTATTATGTGCTTCGAACTCATCTTGAGGCGGAGGCCAACAAGGACTATTACAGCAAGGATGGCAACGATAACAGCTGGTATGAGATTGGTACCGCCCCAGGGCTATCAACTTACTTCGGACTCTGAAAGAGGACGAAGCTAGCCCGCCCAGGGCGGGCGTCTTTTGGACTCCGAAACTGGTTTGTAAGCTTGGGTAGCGCCTTTGACATTCGGCTGAGCTCAGTCGAAGCCTCGGAAACGGCGTTCGCAATCATTATTTAACTTAAGGTTTTTCTCTTGCGCCGCCTCGTCCTCGACTTTCTCCTAACTATTAACCATAAACCATTTACTATTCACCAAGAAGGTCTGCGGGATGCCTGTCCGCCTTTGGAGGATTCCTCAAAAGCATCTACCCTGCGCTACTTGTTACAATGATGCCTGTGTTGCTTTTGTTAAGCTTCTTATTCCTTTTTATTATCGGTACCGCTGTTGGCTCCTTCTTAAACGTTGTTTCTCGCCGGCTTTTGCGTGGGGAATCGGTTAGAGGACGTTCTCATTGCGAATCGTGCGGGACAACGCTTTCTGGAATTGATCTTATTCCCCTTCTCTCTTTCCTCCTTCTTCGCGGCCGTTGTCGCTTTTGCGGGGCAAGATTATCTTGGCAGTACCCATTGGTTGAGTTGGGGACAGGGCTTCTTTTTGCCGCCCTTTATGCAGTCAGTAGTCAGGAGCCATTAGCCAGTAGTTCTTTTATCACTTACCACCTATCACTTATCACTTTACTCATCGCTTCCTCTTCCCTCATTGTCATCTTCATCACTGATCTGCTTAAGCAACGTGTTTTTGACCAAGTAGTTTTGGTGGGAATTCTCGCTGCTCTTCTCTATCGAGTCTCGCTAAACTCGCTAAACCCCCGGGGTTTAGCGGCGGATCTTGGGTTGGCGGCAGGGGTCTTCGTTTTCTTTTGGTTTTTGCGGTGGGTTACCAAAGGTCGGGGGATGGGCGAAGGCGATCCTCCGGTGGGGTTTCTCACCACTTTGTTGGTCGGCTTCCCCCAGGGTTTAGTGATGTTGTTTCTCGCCTTTGTCTTCGGGGCAGTGGTTGGGCTGATTCTTGTTTTCACAGGCCAGAAAAAGCTTGGCGACCAGATCCCCTTCGGCCCTTTTCTTGTAACCGCTGTTTTTGCTACTATTCTTCTCGGAGACGCATTGCTGAGTTGGTATCTGAGACTTTTAGGAATCTGAAAGGGGGTGAACAGTGTGAAACTATCAACTATCAACTATCAACTATCAACTAAGCGCGGTTTCACCTTGGTTGAGCTTTTGGTGGTAATCGCCATTATTGGGATTTTGGCGGCGGTAGTGATGATTGCGATCAATCCGTTGGAGATGATGAAAAAGGGTCGGGATGCGACCAGGTTTTCGGACATAGAAAACGTGAGGAAGTCGATCGATATCGTGATAGCGCAAGACCCCTTACAATTCCCTGCTACTGGAACAAGAAATAGCACCCAGGCCGGGGCCCGCACATGCTCGAGTGGCTGGGTGGGTATGGATCTTTGTGTGTATCTCTCTACGTTTCCACTTGATCCGAAAAACAACGCTACCTTTCAGTATCAGATCACATCCAACGGAACCAATTATACGATTCGTGCGAAGCCAGAATCGGAGATTAACTTCTCTAAGGCCGTAAACGATGGGGGCGAGTTTAATACCTGCACAAGCGGTGTCTCTGGCGGCGGTGCTGCCTGCTGGTATGAAGTGGGAACTAACTTGTTTCTGTTCCCTTAACCTGGTTTGAGATTGATTAGATGACCGGAGGTGAATGAGATGTTCAGTCGTAAAGGATTTACTCTTATTGAGCTTCTGGTGGTAATTACCATCATTGGGATCTTATCCGGGATCGGGGTTGTGTCCTTTTCCGGTGCTAATAAAAAAGCAAAGATTGGTCGGGCTCAAGCGGAGATGGAAACACTCAAAACGGCGATGTCTATGTATTACCAGGATGTTGGGGAGTTGCCTCCTCGTGGGGACAATTGTTCAGCCTGTTGCAACCCTCCTTGTTCAAGCTGGGCAGGTGTTATTGATGCCCTGATGAGCAACGACGGCTCGGGGTGGAACGGTCCTTACTTAGATCAACGAATTGATAGGGATCCTTGGGGCAATTATTATGGCTACGATGACAACGCGGGGGTTTGTTGCGGGTTTGAAAGTTATATTCGTTCAGCAGGACCTGACAAAAGTCTCTGGACTGCGGATGACATCCATCTAACTGTGATGATGGATAATGATTGATGGGGGGGTGATGATTATGAAACTACCTACTGTTAACTATCAGTGCAGGAAAAGAAGAAAAGGATTTACTCTTATTGAGCTTCTGGTGGTAATTACCATCATTGGAATCTTATCAGGGATTGGGGTTGTTACTTTTGGCAAAGCTCAAGCGAAAGCAAGGGATGGCAGGAGGCGAGCGGATCTGACAACCCTCCAGCAGGCGGTGGAGATGTATTACTCCGATAATAATTCTTATCCTTCAACCGGTGGGAACTGGTGGGGGCAGTGTTCGGATTATGGGAGTAGGACCGCCACTTGCGGCGCTGGGGCTTTCATTCCCAACATCTGCACTGACTACATCGGCAATATTCCTAAGGACCCCAAAGCCGATGCTATTGGGTCTGATTGTTATCTTTACAGATCAAACGGAACGGATTATATGATTCTGGCCCACGTGGTTATGGAGACCGTTGGTGGCGATCCCGGACCGAATGATCCGATGGACCGGGTTTGCTGCGTCCAACCGACTATCGCCGTCTATTCTCCAGGGGCGCGGAACTGGTAGAAATGGCTTCCCAACCTATTATTCGTACTTGGCAAAGCTTCACCCTCATCGAGCTTCTTACCGTTGTCGCGATCATTGGTCTCCTCACTGGAATAGGCATCCCAGCTCTCAGTGCCTTCAATAGGCGTCAGACATTAACCCAAGCGACCAAAAACCTAAAAACGGATTTGAGAGCGGCTCGAAGCCAAGCCATTTCCGGGGTGGACGGGAAAAGATGGGGAATCCATCTCGCCCAAGGGGCCAACAACTACGAGATCTTCTTTACAACCTCATTTGCCTACGTGTCTTCCGGG
>Ga0210017_1003184_pt1 | contig 13852 bp, 11 predicted proteins | sample CryGeyCG2014_020_FD_183966 | JGI IMG/M metagenome (GOLD analysis project Ga0210017, IMG submission 183966) | Groundwater microbial communities from aquifer - Crystal Geyser CG08_land_8/20/14_0.20 (SPAdes) (version 2) | ecosystem: Environmental > Aquatic > Deep subsurface > Groundwater | place... | reverse complement strand
AAAAGGGCTGGAAAGAAAGCTCTTTTTGGAGAAAAGAGCCGGATTCTCCGACGGTAAAATGGCAGGAGGTGGAGAAGAAAAGCCAATTTAAGATTTGTCGACGATAAAATAGTTTCGTGACAACCACTAGTCCTAAAAGATAAGGAGGAGGGGAAATGCCAAGAGCGCATAATTTTATTGATGATTTTCAAAAAGACCATTCTGAATTGCTGGATTTACTTAAGTCATTTCATAGGGCAATAGAATCGTCTAATATAAATGAGGCTAATGGGATTTTAAATAGGATAGATGACATAACAAGCGGCCATTTTAGCTTTGAAGAGGCATATCTTTATCCGCGGTTGCAGCGGTTAGTGCGTGAAATAACAGAAAGGCTGCATAATGAGCAGGAGGCAACAAAAGAGTTTATTCGTAAATCAAGAAACGCTTTAAGCAGGAATAAGATGGGCAGGTCTGAGACATTGCCTCTTTTGGCCATACTTCCAAGGCTATCAAAATTTTTTGAAGATTGTAACAGTATAGCTTCTTTGGCTGAAAAGTTTGATGAAGAAGAGAAAAAGGATTTGTCCAGAAGGTTCAGGGAGTGTTCCAAGGCAATGCATAGTTAGGCTAAAAGAGGAGGCGGCAAAATGAAGGAAAAGATTGAGAAGGCCTTAGGGACAATCAGGCCGGCTTTGCAGGCTGATGGAGGAGATATTCAATTAGTAAGTGTTGAAAATGGCATAGTTAAGGTTAGATTGACTGGCGCTTGCGGCGGATGTCCTATGTCCCAGATGACAATGACCCAGGGTGTAGAACAGGCTATTAAAAAAGTAGCTCCAGAGATAAAGAAAGTAATAGCGGTTTAATCGCAATCCATATAACAATTTTGTTAAAGCTGTTAAAAGGGTGCAGGGTCTATAATTATGCCTTCGTTTATAATACTTATAATCTTTTAACGGCGAGATAATAAAAAAAGAAGAGAGAATTAGATGAATCCCGCCCTTCCTAAAAAGAATATAGGAAAAGGTGGGGTGTGATTAGAAAGGAAGGGCGGGATGAATAAAGTTATGGTTACGATAGATGGAAACGAGGCAGCTGCATATATAGCTTATCATGTGAACGAAGTCATGGCTATTTACCCTATTACCCCTTCGTCCGCTATGGGCGAACTTGCAGATGAATGGGCAAGCAATGGCGAGCCAAATATATGGGGGATAGTGCCGCAGGTAATAGAGATGCAGAGCGAAGGAGGAGCAGCAGGCGCTGTGCATGGTTCGCTGCAACGAGGCGCTTTAACTACAACCTTTACCGCTTCCCAAGGGCTGCTTCTTATGATCCCAAATATGTTCAAGATCGCCGGAGAATTAACTCCAACTGTATTTTGTGTATCAGCCAGGACTATAGCGACTCACGCGCTCTCTATATTCTGTGATCACAGCGATGTAATGGCCGCACGTTCCACAGGTTTTGCGCTGTTATCTTCTAATTGCGTGCAGGAGGTCATGGATTTTACATTGATTGCTCAGGCAGCTACTTTAGAATCCCGAATTCCATTCCTTCATTTTTTTGATGGTTTTCGCACATCGCATGAAATAATGAAGATCGAGCAGGTTAGTCTTGATCAAATGCAGGCTATGATTGATGAGAAACTTGTCCAGGCTCATCGGGATAGGGCTTTATCGCCGGATCATCCATTTATACGCGGCACAGCGCAAAATCCTGATGTTTTTTTTCAGGGCCGCGAAGCCAGCAACCCATATTACCTTAATTGCCCACGCATTGTGCAAGAGGCCATGGATAAGTTTGCTAAAATTTCTGGCAGAAGATACCGTCTCTTTGAATATGCGGGGGATCAGTATGCTGATAGGGTAATAGTTATTATGGGGTCAGGCGCGGAGACGGTTCAGGAAACAGTAGAATATCTCGCTCAGAAAGGAGAAAAAGTAGGTTTATTGAAAGTTCGTCTTTACAGGCCATTTTCGATAGAATATTTTATAGAGGCATTGCCGGATACTGTAAAAATAGTTACAGTCCTTGATAGGACAAAAGAACCTGGGAGCGTTGGAGAACCGCTATATTTAGACGTAGTGGCAGCGATTAGCGAGGCGGCGTCTATGGGGATCATGAAATTCAAAGCCGCCCCTCGTGTTATAGGCGGCCGTTACGGCCTCTCTTCCAAGGAATTTACACCCGCGATGGTAAAAGGGATTTTTGACGAGATGCAAAAAAGTTCCCCCAAAAATCACTTTACAGTTGGTATCAACGACGATGTTACTCATACCAGTTTACAATATGAACCAGGCTTTTTTACAGATACCCCTGATAGCACGCAAGCTGTTTTTTTTGGCCTTGGTTCTGATGGCACAGTAAGCGCTAATAAAAATGCTATCAAAATCATAGGAGAGGAAACCAATAATTATGTTCAGGGTTATTTTGTTTACGATTCCAAGAAGGCTGGTTCCATAACTGTTTCGCATCTTCGTTTCGGGTCAGAGCCTATTCATTCCGCTTATCTCATTGACAGGGCTAACTTTATAGCATGCCATCAATTTTCATTTATCGGCTATTTTGACATATTGAAGACAGCTGAGCATGGGGCTGTTTTCTTGTTAAATAGCCCGTATGGCCCGGATGAAGTATGGGGGCATTTGCCATATACAGCGCAGCAGCAGATTATTGATAAGAGATTACGTTTCTTTATAATCAATGCATCTAACATTGCGCGGGATGTCGGGTTAGGCAGTCGTATCAATACGATTATGCAGACATGTTTTTTTCTTTTGACCGATATTATTCCTAGGGATAAAGCGATAGAGGATATAAAACTCTTCATTAAAAAAACTTACGGTAAACGTAATGGCCCCATGGTAGAGATGAATTTTTCAGCTGTTGACAGGACAGAGAATAATTTGTACAAAGTTAAAGTGCCGGATACAGCTGCCAGTGTTTTTGATATACGGCTTCCAGTGCCGCCAGAGGCTCCAGAATTTGTTCAAACAGTGATAGCTAAAATGATAGCCGGGGAAGGAAATGACCTGCCTGTCAGCGTTATGCCTGTTGATGGGACCTTTCAAAGCGGGACAACACAGTGGGAAAAGAGGGGCATTGCCCTGGAAATTCCAGAATGGGACCCAGAGGCTTGTATTCAATGCGGGCGTTGCGTACTAGTATGCCCTCATGCAGCTATCCGCTCTAAACTTTATTCTTCTGAAGCGTTGAATAATGCTCCGAAGACATTTAAATCTTCATCCAGCCGTATCAAAGAATTTAAAGACGCATGTTTTAGTATACAGGTTTCACCTGAAGATTGCACAGGATGCGTGTTGTGTGTCAACGCCTGTCTTGCTAAAAACAAAAAAGAACCGCAGCGTAAAGCTATTAACATGTCGTCAAAGGCTTTGATTTGCGGCGAGGAGAATAAAAATTGGAAGTTTTTCTTAGGATTACCTGAAGTCGATAAGAAAAAGATAGCTTTTAATAATACCAGAAATATTCAGTTTCTCCGTCCTCTTTTTGAGTTTTCAGGGGCTTGCGCAGGATGCGGAGAAACGCCTTATCTTAAACTTTTAAGCCAGCTTTTTGGCGATCATCTTCTGATTGCCAACGCGACAGGGTGCTCTTCTATATACGGAGGTAATCTCCCTACAATTCCGTGGGCTGTAAATTCTGAAGGACGCGGGCCAGCATGGTCTAACTCCCTGTTCGAAGATAACGCGGAATTTGGCATGGGAATGAGGCTGGCGTTAGATAAACAATTTGAATACGCGATAAGACTGCTTGGCCGGCTTTCATCAGATATTGGTATCGAGTTAGTAGAGGCCTTTATAAAGGCAGATCAATCAAGCGAAACCGGGATTACGGAACAACGGAAACGAGTCGAAGCCCTTAAGGAAAAGTTAAAGAATATTGATAAACCCACTGTGAGAGAACTGCTGAGCATAGCAGAGGTATTGGTTAAGAAGAGTGTCTGGATTGTAGGAGGCGATGGGTGGGCGTATGATATAGATTTTGGCGGGCTGGATCATGTATTGGCTTCTGGTTCCAATGTAAAGGTTTTAGTCTTGGATACAGAAGTTTATTCTAATACCGGCGGCCAGATGTCAAAGTCTACTCCTCGCGGGGCAATAGCCAAGTTTGCTGCCAAAGGCAAGCCAATGCCTAAGAAAGATCTTGCAATGATGGCTATGACGTATGGAACAATTTATGTTGCGGTCGTTGCAATCGGCGCTAATGATGCTCAGGCTATAAAGGCATTTATTGAAGCAGAGGCATACCATGGCCCTTCGCTGATAATCGCGTATAGTCACTGTACTGCCCATGGTTATGAACTATCCCATGGTATGGATCAGCAGAAAAAGGCTGTACTTTCCGGGTATTGGCCTCTTATGCGTTATAATCCTGACCTTCGCAAGCAAGGCAAGAACCCGTTACAACTAGACTCTGGCAGGCCTTCCATACCTTTGGAGGATTATATCAATAACGAGACGCGGTACAGGATGCTTGGCCGCAGTGACTCTGACGCCGCGAAAAAATTATTGGAACTTGCCCGACAAGATATCCTGGAGCGCTGGCATTTTTACGAATATTTATCAACTATGCCGATTGAAGATAAAGGCGATAAAAGCGAGGAGATAAAATGAATGACGTTAAAGTAAATTTAAATATAAAAAACGAGGTTGATTTTATACGTGTTTCAATAGAAAGCGCTAAAATGGCAGTAGAAGCTGCTTCCGGGCTTATTAAACAAGCTATTAAAGAAAAAGGGGAGAAAATAGCAGTGGGTTTTCCTGACACAGCTTTTTATCTTCCTTTTATAAATGCCCTGCTGAATAAGGAGATAAAAGATATTTCTCAGCTTCAAGATGTAATAAATACAGCTAAGACTTTTATCAAAGAAGAAAATGATTTAAATAAGGCATTGGATAGCGGCATAGCTACTATTATTTCTTCAGAGATAATAGAGGCGATTAAGTATCTAAATGGCAACCCATATTCATCTGGATGGCAGGCCTTTATAGGAGATGCTATTTATCGCTCACTCGGCCTTGTGCTCGTGGATGGAAGAATGCCTGCTGTTTGTGTTATCTTAGGTGCTGCGCCTGATTCAAAGATAGCTACAGATATTATCCGGGAACTACAATCCAGAAACATACTTACATTATTGGCTGGTAAATCAAGGGGCGTTACTTTTAAGAGCCAGCTTGAAGAAAACAAGGTCTCTGTAGGCCTTGAGAGTTATGTTGTGCCATTAGGGCCAAACACTACATCTCTGATATATGCAGTTAATTTTGTTTCCAGGGTTGCTTTGAGTTTCGGAGGCGTAAAAAAAGGGGATGTAGAAGGCTTATTGAAATATATAAAGGAAAGAATGCCTGTTTTTGTAATAGCTTTAGGAGAATTGGATTCTCTTAAGGTTTCAGCTTTGGCAGCAATCATAAGATTAGGGCTTCCTGTAGTTACTGACCAGGATGTATGGGAGATTGAGGAATGCGATACAACTATTCATGAGGCCTTAGTCACTGTGGATGATTATACGAATATTGTGCCTAAGGCTATTGAGATGCGCGGTATAAAGATAAAGGTGGATAAGATTGACATCCCGGTGAATTATTCCGCTGCTTTTGAAGGAGAGCGCATAAGAAAAGAAAATATGTATGTGGAGTTTGGCGGGGGCCGCTCAATTTCATTTGAACATGTCCGTTCAAGAAAAATGGATGAGATAAAAGATGGCGAGATAAAACTTATCGGCAAAGATATTGATGAAATACAGGAAGACAATGCCTATCCATTAGGCATTATAGTGGATGTAGCCGGCAGGAATATGGAAGATGATTTTGAACCAGTGCTGGAGCGTCAGATCCATAGGTTCCTTAATTATGCGATGGGGGTTTTTCATATAGGCCAGCGTAATATGAATTGGATAAGGATATCTAAGGATGCTCAGAAGGCAGGGTTGAACTTAAAACACTTTGGGAAGATTCTGCATGCGAAATTTCACAATGAATACAGTTCCATTGTGGATAAAATAGCGGTGACACTTTTGACCAGCGTTGAAGAAATAAATAAAATTTTGCCTGAAGTGATGGATTCTTATAAGAAAAGGGATGAGAGGCTTAAGAATATGAAGGATGATACAGTGAATACATTTTATAGCTGTCTCTTGTGTACATCCTTTGCGCCTAATCATGTATGTGTTATTACGCCGGAAAGGATGGGGTTGTGCGGCGCAATATCGTGGCTTGACGCAAAGGCATCATTTGAGATCTCGCCTACAGGCGGCAATAGGCCTATTGAGCGTAAGGATTGCGTTGATACCGCAAAAGGCATGTGGAATGGGATAAACGAATTTGTATATAATAATTCCAATAAGACTATAGAAAAGCTCTCCCTTTATTCTTTGATGGATAGCCCTATGAGTTCTTGCGGCTGTTTTGAATGTGTAGTTGCAATTATACCTGAAGCAAATGGCGTGATAATTGTAAATCGCGAATATCCTGGCATGACACCTATTGGAATGAAATTTACCACCCTTGCAGGGAGCGTGGGCGGCGGCCAGCAGACGCCTGGTTTTATGGGTATTGCAAAGAATTATATTACAAGCCAGAGGTTTATTTCAGCTGAGGGAGGTTTGAAACGTGTGGTCTGGATGCCTAAGGCATTAAAGGATGCTATAATACCGGAGCTTGAACAAAGGGCCAAGGAAATAGGCGAACCCGGACTTGTGGATAAAATTGCGGATGAAACAATATGCATAGAGGTGCCAGAACTGTTAGATTTTTTACAAAAGGTTAAACATCCAGCTTTATCCTTAGAGCCATTAATGTGAAATATGATTGTTACAAAACAGAAAAAAATAGAAGAGATTTTAAGCAGCCTTAAAGACGAAAAGAATATCTTTCTTATAGGATGCGGCGAGTGTTCAACTACCTGTAAGACCGGCGGAGAAAAAGAACTTATTGAGATGAAAGAAAAACTGATTGCAGCAGGTAAAAATGTTACAGGTTTTGTTGTGCCAAAAGCGCCATGCGTAGCTTCACAGGTCATGAGTAGTTTGGCCAAAAATAGAAAATCATTGGAATCTTCCGATTCTATCTTAGTGATGGCGTGCGGCTTGGGCATACAATCAGTCAAGGAAAACCTGAGGGATAAAAAAGAAGTGCATACGGGATGCGATACTTTATTTATATCCACATTGGATAAGACCGGGAATTTTCTTTTTGAGAGATGTTCTGCGTGTGGGGATTGCGTATTAGATTTGACAGCTTGCATCTGCCCTGTGACTCGCTGCCCAAAGAGCCTTTTAAATGGGCCTTGCGGCGGCAGTTCTCACGGTAAATGCGAGGTAGATAGAAATAAGGATTGTGTCTGGATTTTGATATATAATGAGTTAAAGGAAAAAGGCAAGCTTGATAATATGAAGAAACTTCAGAAAGCCAAGGATTATTCAATCTCAATAAAGCCTAGAATGAAAGCCATAACTTGAAGAATTATGAAAAGAAAGGTAATAAAAATTGACGAAGAAAAATGCAATGGCTGTTTTGCCTGTATTCCAAACTGCCCTGAAGGCGCATTGCAAATTATAGATGGTAAAGCAAGGGTGGTGAGCGATTTATATTGTGATGGCCTTGGCGCATGTCTTGGCTATTGTCCGCAAAACGCAATTACTGTAGAAACAAGGGAGGCAGAGGAATACGATGAAATAAAGGTTATGGAAAACATTGTGAAAGGGGGTAAGAATGTAATAAAGGCGCATTTGGAGCATCTTAAAAAACATAATCAGAATCAGTATCTTAAGCAGGCCATAGAATATTTAAAGAATAAGAATATAGACGGCCTTATAGAAAGGAAGGATTAATATGAATTGTATGAGTTGTCAGCCAGCGGAACAGAAGGTTGTAGATGATTTGACACGTTATATGTATAAACAAGCGCGCCAGGATGGGATGGAAACCATCTATGAACGTTTCAGCAAGCAGCAGCCTCAGTGCGCATTTGGGACACTGGGTATTTGCTGCACATTGTGTACTGATGGACCGTGCCAGATTACGCGCAAGGCATCGCGCGGGGTCTGTGGCGCGGATGCAGATCTTATAGTAGCTAGAAATCTGACATTAAAATGCGCTCAAGGCACAGTTGCCAATGTTTATCATGCCCGCAATGTCGCCAAAACTTTGAAAGCAGTCGGAGAGAAAAAATCAGATTATGATATTAAAGATGAAGAAAAATTAAGGAGGATGGCTGGGCAATTTGGATTTGATGGAAAATTGTCTAAGGAACAACTTGCCTTAAAATTAGGGGATTTTTTTATCCAGCAGATAAATTCCAATGATTATGAGCCGCTTAAGTTAGTTGAAGTTCTGGCATTGCCTAAAAGATTAGATGTTTGGCGTAAATTAGACATTGTGCCTGGAGGGCCTAATTCAGAAGCAGCTACAGCATTGTCTAAATGCATGACAAATGTTAATAATGACCCTGTGGATTTATTATTGCATTGTTTACGGCTTGGCATAGCTAATGAATACGCAGGCCTTTATGGGATAACAAGCCTTCAGGAAATTCTGATGGGCACAGCCAGCCCAAATATAGGAGAGGTAAATATAGGCACATTTGACCAAAGTACTGTTAATATTTTGGCGCATGGCCATCAGCCGCTTTTGGCAATAAAGGTTTTGGAAATAGCAGGAAGCAAGGAATATATAGAAAAGGCAAAAAAAGCAGGCGCAAAAGGCATCAAGGTGTATGGCTCATTATGCGAAGGCCAGCAGATATTTAATATCGCCAAGGACTATAAAAATGTATTCAGCGGCCAGATTGGTAACTGGATACAGCAGGAATTTATCCTTGCAACAGGCGCTGTGGATGTAATGTTTTTTGACTATAATTGCGTTATGCCTACAATGGTTGATTTTGCAAAAAAATACCACACCAAGATGATATCTACAGACAAAGTTATACGCCAGCGAGATGTTGAAAGGATGGAATTTGAGCCAGATAGGGCAAGAGAAATTGCCAGGGCAATAGTAGATAAGGCAATAGAATATTACACAAAAAGAGGCAAGGTAAATATTCCTGATACAAAAACCCAGGCAATGGCTGGGTTTACTACTGAGAGCGTTGTCAGCGCCCTGGGCGGTTCGGTCCAGCCGCTTATAGACGCTATTGTAAACGGCTCTATTAAAGGCGTAGCAGCGGTTGTTGGATGCACTACTGTAAGAGAATTTCAGTCAGGCAGGCATATAAAGGCCTTAAGCGAAGAGCTTATAAAACGCAATATACTCGTTATAGGCGCAGGATGCTGTTCAAGCGCAATGCAAAATGCAAATCTTATGCATCCAGACAGCGCAAAGAAAGCTGGCAGTAAATTAGCAGGCGTATGCAGCGCTTTGGGCGTACCGCCTTGCTTATCTTATGGCAGCTGCACAGATATAGGTAAAATCATAGAGACAGTCGCAGCAATTGCTAAGACGCTGAACGTAGATATACCAATGCTTCCTGTTGTTGCTTCAGCCCCTGAATATATGGAACAGAAAGCAGTGGCTGACGCATTTACAGCAGTAGCTATGGGCGTGACACTACATTTGTCTCCGGCTCCGCCAGTCTTAGGCAGTAAGCTGGTAACCGAGGTTTTGACTGACGCAGTAGAAGGCTTGACAGGAGCCAAGGTTTTTGTTGAACTTGACCCTGTGAAAACCGCTGACAAAATGGAAGAGGTTATAAATAAAAAACGAGAAGGCTTAGGGTTAAAATAACCGGAGGCTAATATGAAAAAATTATACATGAGGATTGAAAGATGCGCGGGATGCAAGAGATGCGAACTTGCCTGCGTTGAAGAGCATAAAAAAATAGACGGCCTTAATCCAAAGACAAGGATTTTTGTAGAGTCCATAAACGACAGGCCTGTCCCGGTTGTGTGCAGGCATTGCAGGGATGCCTTATGCGTAAGCGCGTGCATGGCAGGCTGTATGCAGAAAGACGAAAATACAGGCATTGTAACAAACCAGGGACATGAGCAGAAATGCGTAGGCTGCTGGATGTGCATTATGGCTTGCCCCTTTGGAGTAATCAGCCTTTCAGACGACGAGGCAACTATAAATAGCTATGCCTTTGCACAGGCTGTTAAGTGCGATTTTTGCCCTGACCAGGATACCCCTGCTTGTGTAAGCGCGTGCCCCAATGAGGTAATTGAAGTGAAAGACATAAAGGAGGAGGCATTATGCGGTATGTAATTATCGGTAATAGCGCAGCAGGAGTCAATGCTGGCGAGGAGATTAGAAGAAAGGATAAAGAATCAGAGATAATAATTATTTCTAATGAGAAAGATATTGCCTATTCCAGATGCTTGATCTCGCGTTTTTTAGACGGCAGGCTTCCGGAAACGCAGCTTTACTTTAAAACAAAAAAATTCTACAGGGATTTTAATATCAAACCGATACTGGGTAAAAGAGTTACTGCCATAGATACCTCAGGCCAGAGCGTCAATTTATATAATGGGGAGAGATTTTCTTATGATAAACTTCTTTTGGCGATAGGTTCTACGCCTGCCAGGCCAAAGATATGCGGCTTGGATTTAGAAGGCGCTTTTAATTTTTATTCTTTAGAAGATGCGCGAAAAATAAATAATTACATTAAGAATGTAAAGAAGGCAGTTATTGCAGGCGCAGGTTTTGCAGGCTTAGAGGCGGCATACGCATTGCGTAAATTAGGCGTAGGTGTTACAGTGGTAGAGCGATGTCCCCAGATATTACCCAATCAGTTTGACTATATTTCAAGCGAGTTAATCAGAGAGGATTTAGAAGGCCTGGGCGTAGAGGTCATTCTTAATGAAAGTTTAACTTCTATAAATGGTTGTGGTACAATAGAAAGCGTAACCATAGGCGAAGATACTGATATCTCTTGTTCTATGGTTATCTTTGCTACTGGCGTCAAACCGAATGCGCAGCTTGCAAGTGAAGCCGGCCTAAATAAAGATAGAGGTATTTTAGTAGACGAATTTTTAAAGACGTCAAACCCTAATATCTATGCTGCTGGGGACTGTATTGAAATAGAAGATATGAACACAGGTAAGCGTCAAGTTTCTGCTACATGGTTCAATGCAGTTTTACAGGGGAAATTTAGCGGTTTGAATATGTTAGGCATAGCCAAAAGGTATTCTGGCTTGGTAGGGATTCAAAACGCAGTCCAGTTCCACAGGCTCGGGGCTATATCTTTTGGCATGACACAGGTTACAGATGACGACTTGAATTATGAAGTGATAAGCTATTATCAAAAAGACGGGAAGATATATAAAAAACTTGTTGTTAAAAATGATTATTTGTGCGGAATGATTTTCGTAGGCGATATACTAAAGGCAGGCTTTTATGCCGCGCTTATAAGGAATAAGATTAACATCTCTGATTTTAAAAGTAAACTCCTTGACCCGGACTTTAGCCACGCATATTTTAAAAATGAAAATTTTGACCAGGTTAGCTCCTATGCGCCTGTTCCGTCTTGCTGGCAGGATCCTCAGCACTGGCTGACCGAACGTTCTATGTGCATGGGCATCAGGTAGCTATGCTTAAGAAGCCGAGGTAGTGTATGCTTAGTAATTGCCCTGGTTCCCAGAAATTTAAACAGCCTCAGCCAGAAACTATAAAGTGCGGATCGTGCGGCGAGGAAATAGAGATATGGACAGACGAGATTAAGGCAGTCTGCCCAAAATGCAATAATACTGTAATGCGCGAACAAGGCGCAAGCTGCCTTGATTGGTGCAAGTATGCAAAGGAATGCGTAGGGGAAAATACCTATAATAGTTATATCCAGAATAAGTCTGAAACACTAAAAGGCCGGCTTATCAAGGAGTTGGAGGATTATTTTGGAGAGGATATAAAAAGAATAAATCACGCCAAGCGTGTCATGTATTTTGCAGAGGAGTTATTGAAACTAGAAAACTCAGACTGGCATATTGTGATCCCTGCAAGTATTTTGCATGATGTGGGCATAAAGATCAGCGAAGAGAAGTATGGCTCATCAGCCGGCCATTATCAGGAAAAAGAAGGCCCGGCTGTTGCCAAAAAGATCCTTCTTAATGTAGGGGTTAAAAATAAGGATATAGATGAGATATGCGAGATAATCAGATATCATCATTCCCCAGGCAGGATTAATACAAAAAATTTTAAAACGCTGTATGATGCGGATCTCTTGGTTAATTTGAAAGATGAAGTGGACGTAAAGGACAAGGCTAAATTAGAAAAGATAATTAATAAGGCGTTTCTTACAGATGCAGGGAAGCAGATCGCAAAGAAGACATATTTGCCTGATTAATAGAAACCAGTTGCAATATCAAGCTCTTTGTTATATCTTAATATTATAATTCTGGAGACGGCATAATGGACCCGAATGTCCTGCATAATATAGGTTGTGGGATGTATATAGTAAGCTCTAACAAAGGAGATTTAATTAACGGCCAGATAGCAAATACTGTTTTCCAGATAACGAGCGAGCCTGTAACTGTAGGTATAAGCATAAATAAGAAAAACCTGACCCATGAATATATAGAGTTGAGCAGGAGATTCAGCGTTTCAATATTAGAGGAGGAGACAGCCTTAAGTTTTATAGGCAAATTTGGGTTCAAATCAGGCCGTAATGAGGATAAATTTAGGGCCGTTAAATTTATAAAATTGGATTCAGGCTGTCCTGTTGTGCTGGACAATGCTCTATGTTATCTTGAGGCAGAGGTCATAAACGAGTTTGATTGCGGCACTCATACACTTTTTCTGGGCAAGATGACAGACTCAAAGATTTTGAAGATCGGGAGGCCCATGACGTATGATTATTATCATCAGGTAAAGCGCGGCACAACGCCTGAGACAGCGCCAACATTTATTAAAAAAGAAACTATTCAAGCCAGAGGAGGTGCTATGCAGAAATATAGATGTACGGTATGCGGTTATATCTATGACCCTGCGGTCGGCGACCCTGATGGAGGCATACAGCCAGGCACGGCATTTGAAGACATACCTGATTCATGGGTTTGCCCTGTGTGCGGGGCGAAAAAAACCGAATTTGTGAAAGAAGGGTAGCCATATGAAACCACTAGAAATCAAAAAAGGCATATACTGGGTCGGTGCTATTGACTGGGACCTGAGGAATTTTCACGGGTATTCCACTCAGCTTGGCTCTACCTACAATTCATATCTTGTAATAGACAAAAAGATTGTGCTTGTAGATACAGTCAAACATTATATGTTTGAAGAGATGCTGGAGAGGATAAAAAAGATAATAGACCCGTCTAAGATTGATTATATTGTCTCGAACCATACTGAGATGGACCATTCAGGAGGCCTGCCCGGCATGATGGATATAGCAAAAAATGCGGTTATTATCTGTTCTCCTAATGGTGAAAAAGGCCTTAAGAAGCATTTTAAAAAAGATTGGAAGTTTAAAGTCGTCAATACAGGAGATTCTATTAATATAGGTAAGAGAAATCTGAATTTTGTATTAATGCAGATGGTGCATTGGCCTGATTCAATGGCGACTTATATCCCGGAAGATAAACTACTTTTGCCTAATGACGCGTTCGGCCAGCATATTGCGTCTTGCGAGCGATTTGATGATGAATACGGATGGGACAGGGTACGAATTGAGGCAGCGAAGTATTATGCAAACATTGTGTTACCATTTGGCGCTCAGGTAAATAAAGCGCTGGAAGCTGTTTCAGGCCTATCTATAGATATGATAACTCCGAGCCATGGGCTTATGTGGAGGAGCCATATAAAAGATATAATAGGGCTTTATAAGAAATGGGCAAATAATGTATATGATAAAAAAGCTGTTATCGTATATGACACCATGTGGCATAGCACTGAAAAAATGGCATACGCGATAAAAGATG
>Ga0210017_1003179_pt1 | contig 13864 bp, 9 predicted proteins | sample CryGeyCG2014_020_FD_183966 | JGI IMG/M metagenome (GOLD analysis project Ga0210017, IMG submission 183966) | Groundwater microbial communities from aquifer - Crystal Geyser CG08_land_8/20/14_0.20 (SPAdes) (version 2) | ecosystem: Environmental > Aquatic > Deep subsurface > Groundwater | place... | reverse complement strand
TTCTAATCCTCCGGTAATTAACTGAAAACTTGCCAATTTTGAAGGATTTTTCTCAAATGCCTTGGCTAAAGGTTGAATTCCTAAAGGATGATGGAGAACAAAGGTCGGAGACCATATTTTTGGCCGACAATATTTTTTGTAAATCTCATCAGCGATTTCAGCTTTTGGCCTGTCTTTTTCAACCTGGATTTCCAATTCTGCCGCTCTCTTGGCTAATCCCGCCTGGTTTATTGCCTCAAAATCTATTTTTGTATCTTTTTTAAAAAGCTGAGAAAATTCAACTCTCTGCCAGGGAGTTTCAAAATTGATTTTTTTGCCTTCATATTTTATTTCAAGTACCCCGAAAATCTTCTTGACTAATGAAGTTACCATCTTTTCGGTTAAATTCATCAGAGCTTTATAATCGGCAAAAGCCCAGTAAAACTCAAGCATGGTAAAATCCGGGTTGTGAGCCCTGTCTATGCCCTCATTGCGAAAGCATTTTCCAATCTCATAAATTTTTTCAAAACCGCCGATTAAAAGCCGTTTAAGATAAAGCTCCGGAGAAATTCTTAAATAAAGAGCCATATCCAGAGCATTTAAATGGGTTCGGAAAGGTTTAGCCCGAGCCCCGCCGTAAATTGGCTGTAAAATAGGAGTTTCCACTTCCAAAAACTCCTCTTTTTCAAGAAATTCCCGTAAAAGTTTTATAATCTTTGAGCGGAGAATGAATTTCTCTTTGACTTCTGGGTTGAAAATCAAATCTAAGTATCTTTTTCTGTATCTTTCTTCAATATCCTTTAAACCATGCCATTTTTCCGGCAAAGGCCGGAGGGATTTGGCTAATATTTTGAAATCAGAACTTTCAAGAGTTTTTTCTCCGGTTTTTGTCTCAATCAAAATTCCCTTTATTTCAATAAAATCACCAATATCAAAAACATCTTGGAAAAGTTTAAAAGCTTTTTCTCCTAATTTATCTTTTTTTAGAAGAACTTGAATCTTTCCTCTTTCATCTTTTAAATCAAAGAAAGCAACTCCTCCGTGTAATCTCAAGCTCAAAATTCTACCGGCTAAAATCACTTCCTTTTTTTGAGTTTTCAATTTAGAAAACCACTTGAGAACCTCTGAAATCCGATGAGTTCTTTTTGTTGTTTGGGGATAAGGATTAAGTCCTTGAGAAGAAATTTTATTTAATTTCTTTATTCGGTTTTCCCTTATTTCCGGTAAGTTCGCCATATATTTTATTATAATCTTAAATCTTTAATTATCAATAAATCGTATTTATCGTAGTTGTGAGTAGCCTCCTAGTTGTGAGTGGCTAAGCCAATCACAAAACCTTATTCAAGAGTAAGATCTTGGATTTCGTCAAACTTTTTATCTATTAAAACACTCTCAACAAACTCTTTATAATAATTGGGGTCTGAAAAAAGCTCTCCCAACAACCCTTTTTCTATAATTATTGACTTTCTTTTGTTTAAATATTCCTGGTTTGTGCCCCATAAATATTCTTCAGCAAACCGCATCACTTTCTTTATATCTTTAACTCCTAGCTCTTTTAAGTGGGGTTCGATTAATTCTCCAGGATTTATCACATTAAGATAAACAAGAAGATATTGAAGATACCTCTCGTTTTCTATCGATGATGCTTTAAATGGCCCTTGGAATAAGCTTCCGACCCGGTCGTATTTGTTGTTAAAATACTCTGTGTAGCCAGTACCTAATTTATGCATAAACCTACTGATACCATTTTCTTTAATTTCTTCCAGTAATAGATGATAATGGTTTGGCATCAAACAATCTGCGAGGATGCGGACTATCGGTTCTCTCGGTTCACCCTTTGTTTTTAAAAAATCTCGTAGCACTCCAAAAGTAACTCTACCCCGTTCTCTTTCCAATTTCCAAAGAAGCTGGGAGGTGGTAGTTTCGTCGTTGAAGAGAAAGAGTCCCTGGAGAAAGCGCCATTTATCGTTATCACTTTCGAAAATAGTTCTCTTTTCCACTCCTCTATTATAGAGATGATAAAAATTTCCTTTAACAAATTGAACTTTTCTCATATTTGTCGTGTAATCGTGCTTGGCTTATGATTGTCTAGTAGTTGTGAGTGGCTAAGCCAATCACACAATTACAGAAGTTATTTTTGGCCAAAGTACCACTCCAAAATTTCTTTAGCTACCTTTTGAGCGACAATTCTGGTTCCCTTCACATTTTCTATCATAATGACTAATAAGATTTCCGGATTATCTGCCGGGGCAAAAAGACTAATCCAGTTATGATAAACGTCTTTTACTGGTGTCTGAGCTGTGCCGGTTTTAGCAGCGACAGACTCCTGTAAGACGCTCAACATCACCGCTGAACCAGAAGGAGAAGAAACAGCCTGCTTCATTCCCTCTTTTATAATCTTAATTGATTCTTCAGTAATAAAATTTTCTTTTAAAATTTCACTTTCAAATTTCCTCCCGCGCTCTGTATCAGAGTTTTCAGTGGAGTTTTGATTAGAGTTTTGAGAAAGAAGACATTCTTTACTTTGGGGTAAAATCTCTTTTATAAGTCTTGGTTTAAAAATTTTTCCTCCGTTAGCTAAAGACTGAAAAGCAACAGCTACCTGCAAAGGGCTAACTAAAATGTAACCCTGACCGATAGCTAAATTATAGGTATCTCCCAAATACCAAATTTGCTTCTCTCGGGATTGTCCCGCAAAATAATTTTCTTTCCATTCAGGGTCGGGGACTCTGCCTTGAACTTCGCCCGGTAAATCTATGCCGGTTTTTTCACCCCAGCCAAATTTACGAAGCCACTCGGCAATCTTTCTTGACCCTAACCCCTCAAAATATTTTGGTAATCTCGGGTCAGCATTTTCATAAGCTTCATACCCTCCTCCGATTATATAAAAGAAAGGATTGACCGATTCAGCTATCGCTTTTTTAATATTGGTTAGACCGTGAAATTCCCAATCAGAGTAACATTCAAGTTCTTTTGTATATTGATGGCTGAGACAAAGTTCCAAGGGACAAAAGAAAGTTGTTTCCTCTTTAATTATTCCTTCTTCTAAAGCAGCAGTTCCAATTAAGGGTTTGATAGTTGACCCTATTGGATAGACTCCACCGATTATGCGGTTTAATTGGGGGTTACTTTGGTCTTCGTTAAGAGCTTTGAGGTCCTCCTGGCTGATTCCCCGGGCAAAAAGATTATTATTAAAGCCGGGTAACGAAACAGAAGCTAAAACTTCTCCCGACCTCGGGTCCAAAGCTAAAGCTCCGGCGGCCGTCCCTTCACCTCTCTCCAAAGTTTCCCTTAATGTTTGGGTGAGCTTTTTTTGTAAATCAATGTCTAAAGTCAGAACCAAACTATTTCCGGAACAAGGGTTCTCTTTTATTTTTTGGGAAATTATTCTGCTTTGAACATCTCTTTCTATTTCCAAAATCCCCTTTTTCTCAGCTAAAACTCTCTCGTATTGTTTCTCCAATCCCTCTTTTCCAACATAATCTCCTATTTCGTAGTTTTCTCCAAAATTTTCAAATTCTTCAGAAGATATTTTCCCAAGATAACCCAGGATATGACTTAAACTTTCTTCTTCAAAATAGCTTCTTCTGATTTGTTTTTTAATTTTAATTCCGAGTAAAGTATCAATTTTTGTTTCAATTAAAATTAAATTCTCCCGCTTAAGATTTTCTTTTAAAAGAACCGAGTCTTGAGAGCTCTCGTTAATTTTATTTTCTAACTCCTCAAGGGGAACCTCAATAATTTTTGAAATCTCTTTTAAAATTTTGTCTTTTTTCTCTTTTTCTTGAGGAAGTTGCGAGATTTCAGCAAAAAGGTTGAAGCTGGGAATATTGGAAACAAGCTGCGCCATATTCCTGTCGTAAATTACGCCCCTCTCGGCCTTAATTTTTAAATCCAGAAATTTGTTTTTTTGAGAAAGATTTTTATAGGTTTCATAATTCAAAACTTGTAAATTAAAACTTGAACCCAAAAGAAGAATTAAAAGACCAATTCCAAAAATTAAAAAAAGAAAAAACATCTTTTGTTTCAGGGGTAATTCAATTCTTCTCTCTAATATTTCAGAGTTTTTTTCTTTTTTTTTCAGAAGTTCGTCTAAAAAAGTCTCTTCAACATCAATAGTGTCAAAATTAATTTTCTTTTGCCGACGAGGGAGAAACCTTAAAAATCTCATATTTTCTCTAAAATAAAATTAAAAATATAGTTTCCAAAAATTAAAAATACTTTGTTAAAAACAAAAAAAAGTCCAAAAAGAATCAGAAATGAAAAAACATTTGATTTTTGGAACATTTGAGAAATTCTTCTTGTTAAAAAAGAACTTATGGTAATGCTAAAAGTAAAAACGCCAAAGGGAAAAAAAGAGAAAGTATCTAAAATTATTCCGGCTAAAATCGCCGGATTAAGACCTAAATTTCCTTTATCAAAAAAGATTAAAAGGAAAAGAGAAATTAAATAGAAATCGAATGAAAAAATGAAAATATTGACTTCCGGGAAAAAACTTTCTTCGAGAAATAATAAAAAAGAAAAGAAAAAGATTAAAAGCAAATATATCTGATATTTTCTCATAAATTGCTTATTTGGGTGCTACTAAAAACAAAGTCTCCGGTGTCAGCTCTTTAAAAAACGGGGTTATTTCTCCTTTCTGGAAAGGATCAACATCTTCTTTATTAATGCTTTTTATTTTCCCGACTAAAAGATTCTTTGGAAAAGTTCCTCCCAGAAGAGAAGTGAAAACTATATCTCCCTCTTTTATCAAAACTTCTTGAGGCAGAAGTTCAATTTTAAGCTTTGAGTCCCCTTCTCCTTTACAAGCTCCCAAAATCGAGCCCTCCCCGGTTTGAACTTCAACAGAAAAAGTAAAATCCTTTTCAGAAATTAAGACAATCTGAGAAAAATCATCAAAAACTTTTTTAACCTTTCCTACGAGAACTTTCTCTTTGGTAATTGCCGTCATACCTTCTGAAACTCCGTCTTTTTCTCCGCGATTAACTAAAATAGAATCTTCTTTGTTTTTCTCTGAGATAACCTCAGCGAAAATCAGATTAAATTCTTCTTTGAGGCCTAATTCTAACACTTCTCTTAATTCTTTATTTTCTTTTTCTAAATCTTTTAATCTTAAAAGTTCACCTTTAAGAAAGAAATTTTCTTTCTTAAGCTCTTCGTAGTTTTCTCTTAATGTTTTTGACTCAAAGAAAGCATTGAGTGTTCGAGAAAAGATATTTTGTTTCTGCCAAAGAAATTTCTGGGTTGTTTCAGAAACTAAAAAAACCGTGTTTTTAAAAGGACCGTAGAAAAATTTATTTAAAACCAAAAAAATTAAAAAAAGAAAAATAACCGCTATGATAATTTTGAAAGTTTTTAATTTCATTTCTCCCTCGTTTTATCTTTTTAAATTATTGTGACTTCGCCGCATAATTATTTCATTCAGTCGAAATTCAAGAATTCATTCTTGAATTTCTTCTTCACTCATAATTATACTTTCGGCAACTTTGCTGCCTCAGATAATTACTGCACTCGGTCAAAATTGAAAAGTAAACTTTTCATTTCTCCCTCACTTGTAATTATAATCTAAAGGGCAGAACTAAGCAAAAAAGAAAGTAACTAAAAACCCCTGGTAGCTGGCGGCGACCTACTTTCGCGCAAAATACACTATCATCGGCCCTGAGGTATTTCACTTCCGTGTTCGGAATGGAAACGGGTGGAACAACCTCGGCATTACCGCCAAATACTAAGGGTTTTTAAAAATGTTCTTTAAAATTGATTGTTATTGATTGCTAGCCAGAAATTTTGGGCCAAATAAAGTTAAAGATTGACCGATTAGTACTCCTCAGCTGAATGTATTACTACACTTCTACTTAGAGCCTATCAAGGTCGTCGTCTTCGACCGGTCTTAATGAGTCCTAATCTTGGGGTGGGCTTCGCACTTAGATGCTTTCAGCGCTTATCCCGAATCAACTTAGCTACCCAGCAATGCTGCTGGCGCAACAACTGGTACACCAGAGGTTGACTCACCCGGGTCCTCTCGTACTACGGGTAACTCCCCTCAAGACTCGACGCTTGCGGTAGATAGGGACCAACCTGTCTCACGCATATACTTCACCTATTACTAAGTGTATGGACTATATCACTACCCAAAAAAATTGGGCAATCGACGTATTATGAAGGGTTAAAACCTCCATCCCCGAACACATAAAATATTATGTGCTTCGGAAGTCTCTACGGGGTTAATGTACGAATTTTCCGTTTCTTCGAATAATTTAAATCTCTGAAACTATCAATTAATTTAATTAAAGCATTGAAATCTTCTTTATTTTCAACTTTTTCTTTTAAAAGAATAATTTTTTTTAGAAGATTAATTTGCTCTTTTTTCATCAAAACGTAGGGTTCTACTATTGAAATAAATTTCTGTATATTTTCTTTCTTACCAATAATATATTCCAATATTCCATCCTTCCTTGTTCTTAAATAACCCAATCCTACCATAGAGCAAACCTTCTTAAAGTTTTCTTTATCTTTCTGTGATTGAAAAAGCACAATATAGGGCGCCACCTGAAATCCATATTTATATGAATTATTTGGCTTTGCCCGTACATATACGCTTCCATCGCCATCAAGAAAACCTGCTAAATATGCTCTTTGTGTTGATGAAATTAATTGATCCATACACAACTTCCCTCGGTATTATCCTAACATATGACAGGTTATTATGCAAGGACTTCACCGATATGAGTCGATTTTTCATCTCAATGTTACCATTGAGAGCCGCCAAACTCGCTAACAGCAACGAGTAATTGACTGACGGTCTGAACCCAGCTCACGTACCTTTTTAATGGGCGAACAGCCCAACCCTTGGGACCTTCTCCAGCCCCAGGATAAGATGAGCCGACATCGCATTTATCTATTATTTCTAATAGTTTGGACTATATCTTCACCCTTCTAAATTTTTCTAAAAGAAAACTTTGAAGGGGCTGGCGTATTAGCAAGTTTTTAAAGACTTGCTCTAGTCGCTTGAGGCGACTAAGTCTCTACAGGGTCATTACCCAAGTTTATATTTCATGACCGGAATTACGTAATCAGTAATTAATTTCCTGAATCTTTCTGCACTATTCTGTTTTATTCTAATACGACAATATCTCTTATCTCGATTCAACGAACTATCAATCTCATACTGTTCATTTAATATCTGAATTAATCTTTTCTGTGATAGATAATCGAAACCTTGAGTATTTAAGTAATAAGTTTGATAACTTTTACTCCCATCATCCATAAACCATACTGCTATCATTAAAGGATCTAATTTCAAATCAGGGATAATTTTTTTTCCTTTACTGTAAAATTTTAGATACAACTCTGTTAATTCAGGATGTTGTCGAGTAAAGAATCTGTAAGCGATTCTTTCTCCTTTTCCTTTTCTCTGTTTTGGAGGACTCTTCACTAAATCTTTCAATTTCTGATATTTCCAATCAACATAATCTTTTTCAGATATACTGTGATTGATTTCGAGAAAAGCATTTTTTCTTCCCGAAACAATTCTCAAATATCCATCACCTAAAAGTGATCCAATAATGATTAATCTTTGTTCTTGAGTAAGACTTCCCACGGTATTGTCCATTACTTTATTGTAATGGATTTCACCGTTATAAGCCAGTTTTTTATATGGCATTACTGCCATAGCACCCCGATTTGACCCAACCAAATTTTGGTTGGTGTCGGCTATAATTTGAGGTGCCGAACAGGGCCGTCGATGTGAACTCTCGGGCCCTACCAGCCTGTTATCCCCGGGGTAACTTTTATCCGATTATCTTCCCCAATTCTATGAATCAGGGTCGGTTCACTAAGTTCTGGTTTCCCAACTGCTCGACATGTCCGTCTTGCAGTAAAGCCGGCTTTTCCCTTTATAGGACAAGAACGATTTCCATCCGTTCTTAGCCGACCTTTAAACTTCTCCGTTACCTTTTAGGAGAAAAGCGCCCCACTTAAACTACCCAACTCCCACTGTCCCCGACCAAAATGGCCAGGTTAGAATTATCAACTCGAAAGGCGGGTGTTTCATTGGCGACTCCATCTATCCCGAGAGATAGATTTCAAAGTCTTCCCGCTACGCTACGCATCCAAATCAATAACCCAATAGGAACCTATAGTAAAGCTCCCGGGGTCTTTCCGTCTAGCCGCAAGTATCCCGCATCTTCACGGGAATTGTATTTTCACCGGGCACCTGGTTGAGACAGTCTCCTAATCGTTGAACCTTTCATGCGGGCCGGAACTTACCCGGCAAGGGATTACGCTACCTTTGGACGGTCAGAGTTACCGCCGACGTTTACTGGAGGCTTAATTCAGTCAGCCATCCTCCGCAAAGAGCGAAGGACGACCGCCGAGTTTGACACTCCAGCACTGGTCAGGCCTCGGCCCCTATACATCCTCTTACGAGTTAAGCAGGGACCTGTGTTTTTGATAAACAGTCGTCAGGAGAACTTTCGCTGCGGCCCAGTAAAACTGGGCAGGTCTTATCCCGAAGTTACGACCACTTTTTTGCCGAGTTCCTTAACCAGGTTTCACCCGTTCACCTGGGCACAATTACGCCAACCTACCTGTGTCGGTTTTGCGGTACGGATCGAACACATAATTAACTCCTAAAAAGCTTTTCTTGGAAGCTTGCTCATTTGAGTTCGCCAAACCGAAGTTCGGCTTCCCGCTAACCCTTGAAAAATCTCAGGTTAGCGACAGGAATCCAATAACCTGTTCAAATTACTAAACTCCGTCACTTCTTAGAATTATGCGCTCGAGAGCAGGAATATTAACCTGCTGTCCATCCCCTGTAACCATTTGGTCACAAGGTTAGGGCCGTCTAACCCTTGGCTGATTGTCATTGCCAAGGAAACCTTAGGTTTTCGGTGTTAGGGGATTTCACCCTAATTGTGGTTACTCATGCCAACATTCTCACTCGAGCACTCTCCAGTAAACCTCACGGTTTGCCTTCGCTGAGTGCTCGACGCTCCCCTACCAACCTCGCGCTCCGCGCGAGACCGCCGAACAACGCTGATAACAACGCTGAAATAACGCTGAAAAATCAGCGTAAATCTGCGTAGATATCCGCGTAAATCAGCGGACTTGTGCGAAGCACAAGGCCCCACATCTTCGGTATTGAGCTTGAGCCCCCTATATCTTCGGTGCACCTCAGCCTGTTAGGACAGTGAGTTATTACACACTCTTTAAAAGATAGCTACCTCTAAGCTAACTTTCTGCCTGTCAGGGCCGGGGCACTTCCTTATAACACTTAGCTCAACCAGAGCACAAAATGAAATTTTGTGCTCGGTTAACCGAGCACACAAAATAAATTTGTGTGCTTTGGTCAAATTTAGGGACCTTAGATGGTGGTCTGGGCTGTTTCCCTCTTGACCATGGAACTTAGCTCCCACAGACTAACTCCCGTTTTATTTTATGGTATTCGGAGTTTAGTAGGACTACCCGAGCAAAACCCAAGATAGTCCTTCTAGTGCTCTACCCCCACAAAATTAAAATAACGAGGCTAGCCCTAAAGCTATTTCGGGGAGAACCAGCTATTACCAAGCTCGGTTAGCTTTTTACTTCTTACCACAGCTCATCCCAGAGTATTGCACGGCTCACGGGTTCGGGCCTCCTCTCTTCTTTCGAAGAGATTCACCCTGGCCATGGCAAGCTCGCTTGGCTTCGGGTCTCTAGCAAATAACATCCGCCAATTGGCGGAATGCGCTTTTAACACTTGCTTTCGCTACGTCTTCGGAGCAGAACTCCTTAAACTAAGCTATCTACTAGAACTCGTTGGCTCTTTCTGCAAAAAGCACGCCATAACACCTCGCTCCGCTCGGTGGAGTAGATGAGTACGGCGCTTCACGCCTTGAGTTAATGAGTAATGAGATTTAATTTTTCTCATCAACTCATAAACTCATCAACTCATCAACTGCACTGAGCGAAGCGAAGTGCGTTGACTCTTTGTGAGCAGATGGTTTCAGGTTCTATTTCATCGGGGTCACCCCCCTGCTTTTCACCTTTCCCTCACGGTACTAGTTCACTATCGGTGAGCGGGTAGTATTTAGCCTTGGCTGATAGTCCAGCCTGTTTCCCTCAGGACTTTCGTTTCCTAAGGTACTTAAGAAAAATAGCAAGGAGCATGAAGTGATTTTCGCCTACGGGACTGTCACCCTCTTTGGTATTCCTTTCCAGAATCCTTCGGCTAACCAAACTTCATCTAAATGCTCTCCCTCAGTAAACCCAGCCCTTTCCACAAAAAACAGAAAGAGCCGGACTCCTGACGCTATTTCCTTACAACCCCCATCGCTCCTCGCTTCCGCTCGTCACTGAATCGATGCTAATATACGAATTAATACGAATTATACTAATAACGAATCAAATTGATTCGTATCATTAGTATGCATTAGTATATTGGTATCGCAGTGCTCCGAACAAAAGTGAGGAGCAATGGGTTTGGGCTCTTCCCTTTTCGCTCGCCGCTACTAAGGGAATATTGTTTCGCAACCTTCGAAAAATTGCGAAACCTTATTTTCTATTCCTCCGGGTACTGGGATGTTTCACTTCCCCGGGTTCGCCAGCGCTGCTTCGCAGCGCTCAACGCTGGTTCACAGCGTTGGGTTTCCCCATTCGGAAATCCCCGGATCAAAGGTTGCTAAGCACCTCCCCGAGGCTTTTCGCAGCCACACCACGTCCTTCATCGCCTCCCGCTCCCAAGGCATCCACCATCTGCCTATAAATTAACCTAATTTGTGCCCAAAAAATCTTAGCTAGCAATCAATAATAACCAATTTTAAAGAACATCTGTCAATCTTTTCAAGAATTTAAAAACTGCTTTTTCTGGAAGCAGCTTAAACCATATTTTCCCCATATAATAAAACTCTGGTTTTTAGCCACTTCCCTTATTCAAGAATAAATCAAACTTTTCCATGCTACTCATTAGTTTAGCAAATTAAACAAGCTTGTCAACCCCCACCCTAAGTTTTAGGGTGGGGGTTGAATCTCTGAGAAAATTTATTATTTAATTTTTCTTCTTAAATTCTCCAAAATATCTTTGGCTACATCCTTTCCTCCAAGTCCAAAAGCAATTGCTGAACTCAAAACAACCAAAGCTACAAAACCTGTCACCAAAATCTGAATTATATCTTTGGCTACTCCCAATTGAGATAAAATTGCCAAAATAGCGAAAACCCAAATCGCCCATTTAACAGCCGAACCTATAAGCTTTGCGTAAGCAACTTCCATCTTGCCGACAATTGCTTTAATCAATTTTTCAGCGAAATCGGCAATAATTACTGCTACCACAAAAATTGCTGCTGCGACTACCACATTTGGCAACCAACTCACGATTGCTTTCAAAAATCCAGCAAATTGTCCCAGTCCTAAAACCTCAACTGCCGCTAATAAAAAGACAATTATCAAAACCCATTTGACAATAGCACCAATAAAATCGGAAACTTTTAATTTAAACTCGGCTTTCTCAAACGCTTGTTCCCATTTGGTTTTTTCGAAAAGTTTATCCAATTTTAATCTCTTCAAAATTTCAGCAATAAATTTACCAATCCAAACCGAGATAAACCAGCCGATTATAAAAATCAGCAAAGCCCCGACCAGTTGAGGAATAAATTTTAAAAACCCTTCCCAGAATTTCAGCAAAGCCTGAGTGGTAATTATGGACCAATCTTGTAAAACCATATTAGCTTATCCAAAATTTTATGAGTCTTAAATCGACCTTTAAAAATCAAAATATTAGTTAATTATAGAATTTAATTCAAAACTCTCGCAAGAGGCAAGTTGTGGATAACTCAAAATTTCTATTTAATCTAAAGGGTAGAGTTTTTAATCAATGAGTTCCAATCTTGAGTGAATTTTTCCAAACCGATTTCTGTCAACAGATGATAAAGATCAAATTTTTCCCAAGACAAATTCAAATTTAACTTTTGATACGGCATCGGCATTAAATCAGAAACTTTATATTGAAAATCTTTTGAAGGCAAAACTAAATCTTTTTCCGCCCATTCTTTCAAAATCCGGAGGGGAGCTGTAACAATGTCAGAACCAAGATAAATGGCATACAATAAATGGTCTAAATTCCTGACACTGGCTGTTAAAACCTCAACTTTACTTTTGGTTTTTTCCCGCATTTTAACAATATTTTTAATCAAGTCCATTCCATTTTTTCCTTGATCATCTAATCTACCAACAAAAGGAGAAAGAAAAACCTGTTCCTTTTTGGCTTTTTTGGTAGCGAGGAAAACGGCTGCCGCCTGCTCTTGAGAAAAACAAAGGGTTATATTAATTCTTAAACCCTCTTTTAAAGATATTTGTGCTGCTCGCAAACCTTCTCGGGTAAGAGGTAATTTTATCTGAGCATTGGGAATCCAAGAAAAAAAATCTTTAGCCTGATTTATCATTTGTTCAGCTTTGGTAGTTTTTTCAGCGTAAACTTCTAAGGAAACAGAACCCTGGGGAATTAATTGGGAAATCTCTTTAACTATCTTTTGATAAAAGGCAAGGGCCTCTTCTTGAGTAAGCCTATCTATTTCTAATTTTTTGGCAATTTCTGGATTTTTAGAAATTAAAGTAGGATTGGTGGTCTGACCATCCAAAAAACCAAGCAAATTTAAAGCCTCTTTTGTTTCTTCGGGGTCTCCGCTGTCTAAAAAAATCTTTGTTTTAAGATTTGTTGGTTTCATCTGCCAAAATTTCTTTTACTTTTTTTACTATATATTTGGCCGAGATTTCTTCAAAAGCCAAAAGTTCTTCTGGTTTACCACTTATCGGAATTTTCCTAACAGCCAGAGAATAGATTGGAAATCTAAAATCAGATAGTTCACTTCTGACAGCTTCGGCTATTCCTCCTTCCGGATAATGATCTTCAACCACCAAGATTTGTCCTGTCTCTCGGCAAGCTTTTAATAAATTTTGCCTATCCAGGGGTTTAATACTATAGCAATCAATAATCCTGGCGAAGATTCCTTCTTTTCTTAGTTCAGTATAGGCTTTGAGAGCTTCATGGAGAGTGATACCGGCCGTGACAACGGCTATTTTATCTTTTTGACTTTTCTTTAGGTTTTTGCTTCCCCCAATTTTGAATTCTTCTTTTGAAGAATAAATAATCGGAGTATCAGCTCTGGTGGTTCTCAAATAACAAATCCCCGGATAATTTACCATCTCTTTAACTAATTTCTCGGTGGAAGGGGCATCTGAAGGATATAAAACACAACTCCCTTTAATAGTCCGAAAAAGAGCAATATCTTCCAAACCAATCTGCGAAGAACCATCCTGGCCTATTGAAACCCCGGCATGAGAACCAACGAATTTAATATTGGCTTTCTCTCTTGAATATTGGGCCATTCTAATCTGGTCTGAGGCTCGGCTTAAAAAAGCAGCGAAACTGGAGACAAAAGGAATCTTTCCTCGACTAGCCAGACCCAGAGCTGCCCCGACCATATTCTGTTCAGTAATAAACATTTCAAAAAATCTTTCCGGAAAATATTTCTCAAAAATTTCTGAAAAAGTAGAATTTTTTACTTCTCCATCTAAAGTGACAATTTTTGGATTTTCTTTTCCAAGTTTAGCTAAAGCTATACCATAGGCCTTTCTGGTTGCCAAGTTTTGATTTAAAGAGTACTGAGGAAAATCTATCGGAATCTTTTTTGACTTAGTTTTATAAAAAGCAGGCTTTAAATCTCTTGGTTTTTCAATCTTCCCCCTAATTTTGGAATCTATTTCTACCAGTTCTTTTTTGGCCCTGACAAAATCTTCTTGAGAAAGAACTTTGCCGTGCCACCCCTCCTTATCTTCTAAAAAAGAAATTCCCTTTCCCTTAATCGTTTTAGCGATAATCATTGTTGGTTTTCCTTTAACCTTGCCAATTTTA
>Ga0210017_1003178_pt1 | contig 13866 bp, 20 predicted proteins | sample CryGeyCG2014_020_FD_183966 | JGI IMG/M metagenome (GOLD analysis project Ga0210017, IMG submission 183966) | Groundwater microbial communities from aquifer - Crystal Geyser CG08_land_8/20/14_0.20 (SPAdes) (version 2) | ecosystem: Environmental > Aquatic > Deep subsurface > Groundwater | place... | reverse complement strand
TTATAGTAATTGATAATAATAGACTAGTTAACATTGCAGGCAATCTTCCAGTACAGCAGGCATTTGCAGTTGCAAATGAACTTGTAGCAACTATGATAAAAGGGATTGTCGAGACAATAGCTATTCCCTCCTTGGTTAACCTTGATTATGCTGATGTAAGGGCAATAATGAACAATGGTGGTGTTGCAGCAATAGGTGTTGGTGCATCTGACACAGCAAACAGGGTTGATGAAGCAGTAAGGGGAGCTCTTGCAAATCCATTATTAGACATAAGTTATGAGGGTGCAACAGGGGCATTAATACATATTTCAGGAGGATCTGACTTAACATTGGATGAGGTAAGCAGGGTTGGAGAGCTTGTAACAGAATCAATGGACCAGGATGCAAATGTAATATGGGGAGCAAGGATTGATGATAATATGAAAGGAAAGCTTACTGTCATGACAATCATGACAGGAGTACATTCCCCCTGGATTGTTGGAAAAGAGAATAACAAGCCCGTAAGTACTTCAACAAGATTCAGTGATGACCTTGGAATTGATGTGGTTAGATAATATTTTTTAATATTTATTTTTCTTTAGGATTCTTTTTTTAAGAACTTGTTAGTTTTAGAAAATAAAAACATTAATATATCTCTAAAAATTAATTGCTTTCAATACTTTAAAAATTTTAGAATGAAATTTTTTTATACATCAAGGACTGAGATAAAACATCTTCTGAAAGCATGGCTTATTATTTCATTAGCTTTTGCAATAGCTAGCTCAGGTCTTTCCTTTAAATCTGATTTCCTAATCTCATTTATAGTATCTGCTTTAACAGTGGGCATAGGATTTTTATTTCATGAGTTGGCACATAAAATAGTAGCTCAAAAGTATGAATGTTTTGCAGAATTCAGGGCAAACACACAGATGCTTATCCTTGCCTTAATTATTTCATTTACAGGATTTATATTTGTGGCTCCAGGAGCTGTTTTCATCCAAGGCAATATAAATAGAGAGAAAAATGGAAAAGTGTCTGCTGCAGGCCCACTAACAAATATGATTCTAGCCTTGCTGTTTATGCCATTCTTATTTACTCCATCCGCTATAATACATAAAATTGCAGAATTTGGAATGATAATCAACATCTGGATTGCTATCTTTAATATGCTGCCTTTTTGGAATTTTGATGGAATGAAAGTATTGATGTGGAGCAGAAAAACATATATAGCTATGCTGGCAGCAGCTTTTGGGGTTAGTTTATTGCAACTATTGGTATAAATTTCAGCTATATCTTGTTTTTTCATAAAACTTATATATAAGGCATAAATTCTATGTGTTAATAATTACAAAAAGGTTTAGGAGGAATATAAAATGGTTGATTTCAAAATTGTTATTTCAGATCAAAGAACCGGAAAAACATCCCAAAAAGAGGTTAAGGATGATGATGCAAGAAAATTTATGGGATTAAAAATAGGGGATAAACTGAAAGGAGATTTTTTAGACATTGGAAATGTAGAAATTGAGATAACAGGTGGTTCTGATTATTGTGGTTTCCCAATGAGGAAAGATGTCTTGGGTGTAGGAAGAAAGAGAATTTTAGCCATAAGCGGTGTTGGTGTAAGAAAAAAGGAAAAAGGAATTAAAAAAAGAAAAACTGTCTGTGGAAATACAATACATGCTAAAATATCTCAGATAAATATCAAGGTCTTGAGCGGCAAACCAGTTAAAGTAAAAAAAGAGGGGAAAGAGGAAAAGCCTAAAGTAGAGAAAAAACCTGCTAAAGCAGAAAAAAAGGTTGAAGAAAAGAAAGATGAGCCTAAGAAAGAAGATAAAGTAACAACTGCTGCTGAACTAGTAGAGAAAAAAGTCAAGAAAGAAAAATAAAATGCAAAAAAAACCTAAACCCAAGAAAGTTAAAACCAAAAAAAAAGACTCTAAAAAATCTGTTAAAGAACCTTTAAAAAAACCTAAAGAAAGTAAGGAATCTAAAGAACCTGTCCAGCCAGAGATAAATATTGGATTGGTTGGCCATGTTGACCATGGAAAAACAACCTTAGTTAAAGCATTATCAGGTAAGTGGACTGATACTCATTCTGAAGAACTTAAAAGAGGCATTACAATACGGCTTGGTTATGCAGATACTGTTTTCAGGAAATGTCCTAAGTGCAAGGAGCCAGAGTGTTTTTGTGTTAATGACAAATGCCCAAGGTGCAAAACACAAACAAAACCATTAAGAAAGGTATCTTTTATTGATGCCCCTGGACATGAAAGCCTTATGGCAACAATGCTCTCAGGAGCCACTATAATAGATTATGCTTTATTGCTTATAGCTGCAAATGAGGAATGCCCTCAGCCGCAAACAAGAGAGCATTTAATGGCTCTTGAAATATCAGGAATAAAAAAAATAATAATTGTACAGAACAAGATAGATGTTGTCTCAGATGAGCAGGCAATTAAAAATTACAACCAGATAAAGGAATTCATCAAAGGAACATTCTATAAGAATTCTCTTATTATTCCTATATCAGCACAGCACAGCACAAATATTGACAATTTAATAAGTGCAATGATAGAATATTTTGAGGTTCCAAAAAGGGATACATCAAAAGAGCCTATGATGTTTGTTGCAAGGTCTTTTGACATTAACCCGCCCGGCTCTGACCCATTAAAAATAAAAGGAGGGGTTTTAGGTGGAGCATTAAAGCAGGGAAAGCTTATAATTAATGAGGAGATAGAGATAAGACCAGGAAGAAGTGTTGAGAAAGGTGGGAAAACATTATGGGAACCAATAACCACAGAGATTGTTGGTTTAATGACAGGAGGATGCTCTGTAAAAAAGATTTTACCAGGAGGATCAATTGGTGTTATGACCTTACTGGATCCTGCTATTGTAAAATCAGATAGTTTAACTGGGGCAGTTGTTGGAAAAAAAGATATGCTGCCAAAGGTTTGGTATAATCTTACACTTGAAACACATCTCCTTGAAAGAGTTGTTGGACTTAAAGAGGATACTGCTGTAAAGCCAATAAAACTAAATGAGGTTCTTATGTTAAATGTCAACTCTGCAGCCACAGTTGGCTTTGTTACAAAACTTAAGAAAGATTCTATTATCTGCAGCCTGAAGATTCCGGTTTGTGCAGAGCAGGGCTCAAGGATTTCTATATCAAGAAAAATAGGCACAAGATGGCGCTTAATAGGTTATGGGATTATTAAAGAATAAAATAAACTTAGTCAGACAATCCTATAAATACAAACATAAGGCCTATAAGAATGATGATAAGACCAAAAGCTCCTTTTATTAAGGCTAATAGGTCCGGCAACCATTTTCCCCATGTAACATAAGTACATATTCCAGCTATTATTAATAGCAGACCCAGTATAATTTTAAACCATTTCTTTAACGAGTTCCTTGTTTTCTCCTTCATTTTTTCACCCCAAATATTAAGTTAAGGTAGGATAATTCTTTATGTATTTAAAATTTTTGTTTTTCAATAGATTTAAATATTAATTATCAAATTTATAGGATATGGCAAAAACAAAAAGCTCTGAAACAGGTCCTGGGAGAACAATTTTTCTGTTGTTCATTGTATTCTTTGCAATCCTTTATTTTGTGTTTCAGCCAGATGATTTTTCATCAGTTTTAATACCATTCATAATAAGCCTCTCGCTTGCCTATTTTTTTGGTATGTGGTTATTCAGCCAAGAAATTTAAAAACATATACAAAGAGCTCCATAAAACAAAAATTATTTAAATAATTGCTACATAAGAATGGTTATGGATGAAGGATTTTCTACTGAAGATGATTATACAATAGAAGAACAGTATTTTAAGATTATTGAAGAGGCATATGATTTTCTTGAAGAAATTGGGTCTGATTTACTTGAAGGTGTTATTAAAGAATGTCCTACCTATGAAAATAGGAATGAAATTATTCATGAACTATCAGATATACTAACAAAGCACTCAAAAATTGAAAAATACAAAATAAAAAATTTTGAAGTTACTAAAGCAAAGCTAAAACCAATACCAATAACATCAATAAAAGATGATGTTTCTATGGCAAAGAGGATTGAAAGCTTGGAACAAAAAATTAAGCTATATGAGCATGCAGCAGAGAGTGCATTAATAAATGCAGGATTATTTGGAAATAAGGCATATATTAATTTTGGCAAGAAAAAGTACTTGGAGGCATCTGAAATTTGGAAAAAAATTGGCTGCCCTGCTGAGTCAGATATTGATACTAACCTATCAAAAAAGTTTGAATATTACGCAATCATACTGAGGTGCATATCCGTAAATAATATAATTAAAAATGTTGAAAAAATGATTACGCATAGCGAGGAAATTTTTGAGGACATGGTTAAGCAGGGGGAGGATCAAGTTGAGGAAATCATTACGCAGGGTGAGAATATAATTGAGAATACAATTAATAAAGTAATTAAAGATTTTGAGGGTTATATGCGTTCTCAAAATCAAAATAAGACAAGAATTTTAGATGAAGAACCATACTTGCAACAACTGAAAAAAGAGCAACTGAAAAAATTTGCTACAGGTATTAACATAATAAAAGAAAGAAAAAGGAAAATTTTATTTGAAGAAAAATTAATGGATTACTTTGATGCATTAAGAGATGCTTATATGGGTGAAGATGATAAATTTGTTAAATTCTGCATAAGCCAGATAAAAAAAGAGGTAAATGAGGAATTAAGAGGAAATTCAATTTCTATTTTCGGCTGGCCAAAAGAGCAAACAGAAGACAACATAGCAAGATGGATTAATGCATACATAGGTATGGAAAAATTGATTAAGGAATATATACCAAATAATAACATTAATACTTAAAATTAACCGTCGATAAACAAAAGGTGTTTTTCTTTTCCGCTTAACTCCTGCATGATTCTTTTTATTACTGCCTTTGTTGGATCAGGCATTAGATGAACTCTTTTTTTCATATCCCCAAAGCTCTCAAAAGGCTTTATCTTTCTCTCTTCAAGTATTTCCCACATCCTTTTCTTGCCCATTCCAGGCAATAATTCTATAGAATGCATTCTTGTGCTTAATGGTTGGGCATTATTAAAAAAATCAACAAACCTCTGCTCATTTTTTTCAACAATTTCTTTTATTATAAAATCCAGCTCTGCTTTTGCAGTTGTTGTTAGTCTGGAAAAGGGTAATTTTCCATTGATATGATGCACCTTGTCTCTTTTATCCTGTCCGATGTAAACCTCTTCATTTGGCTGTAAGAATACATCTTTTTTCGGAACAAGTTCTAATAAAACAAAATGTTTTTTGCCTATAGCCTGGGCTATTGCAGTCTTTTGATGGCTCGGCCTTGTGTCAAATGGATATCCATTTGGTAAAAAGTCAAGTATAATTACATATTCTTCCTTTTCATGCGTTTCCATTTTAACCATAAATTGTTTTTTCTTATTTATAAACTTTTGTTTTTTAGACTAGTTGTTGTTTTAGTTCAGAAAAATAAAAAAGATTATTTCTTTTTTTCAGCAAAATCTTTAATAACATCAACAATTTTTTTCATATTATCATTGTTGACTGTTATAATATAACCCTGTAGAATTATCTTTAGGTCATCAACTGTTTTTGGCAGTATGTCAGCTATTTTTGTTATGTGTATATCCTTAAGTCTCGGAATATTAAGTTTTTCTAATTTTTTGATTAGTTCCTCTTCCTCGGCTTTGCTTAAGTTCACAAACTGGTTCACATAGTCTTCTGTTTTGCCAACCCTGAAATTTGGCTCTTTGTCGCGCTTCTTTATTTTGTCAATCTCCTGCTTAAGCTCTGTTATAGTAATTGGTTTTTCAGATATTATTTCTGGTTTTACCATTTTTATACCTTAAATCTTTTTCAAATGCACAGGATGGACTATTAGGTTTTTTTCTTTCTTATCATCCTTAATTAATAACTTGTAGCATCTTCCAATTTTTTTCTTTATTATGCCTGTTTTGCCATGAAACTTCGGAAAATACATTCCCTTCTGCACAGCTGGCTCTGCATTCAAGACTACTTTATCCCCTTTTTCAAAGCTTTGAAAAAACTTTTTGACACTTATCTTGCCTCTGCTTCTTCTTGGCTTTGATAATTTATACCTTGTTTTTCTCCTGAAGCCGCCTATTCTTTGAACCATTTTAAACCATAAAAAGGAAATTCCCCTATTATAAAAAGCTTTTGATTTAAATTTTTCATTCAATTTGATAATTAGTTCATAAATAGAGATATCCGTGTGAGGGGTATGCCCTTTATAAAGTTTAAAAAGGGATTATACACTCTAGAAGTAAGAACCAATTTCTGAATTATTCAAAAAAGAATTAGATTTTGAATAAAAATAAATAAAAAAAATTATTTATTTAAGTTCTGAGTAGACTTCTCCAAACACTGTCATATATGTTATTATAAGAGCTGTTGAAATAATTAGTAATAATACAATTATTATAAGTACTAAAGGCCATACAATTAAAATAGCAAATAAACTTAAACGTACAAACAAGGAAATCAGGACAAAGATTGCTGTAATGAAAAGAATAAAAGCAGCAATTGCGAGGAATGCATAAATAAAGAGGAATACATTTGCAAGAAAGTATTTCCATGTAAATGCCTTTCTTAATACAACTTTAAGGTTGAATGCCTGCCAGAAATTATTCTTATCAATAAAATTCATTACTGCCATTGGGATTAAGTACCAAATCAAAATAACAATTGAAAAGTAAATTATAATGTTGCTAAGCCCTATTTTCCCAAAGAGTTTTATTGCTTCTTCTGAACCACTACCTAATACCAAGTTTAAATAGGATGAAAAACCCAGTTGATACATATAAAAGGCTGTTGCTGGAAGTAAGTAAATTTGTATAAGAATAAAATAAAATAAGCCTTTAACCCAAAGATTTCCCCATTCACTCAATTCAGGAAGCTTAAAATCCTTTTTCATTGCTGTCTTTGCACATTTAAGTGAGTAACCAACAGAGAAAAAATTTATAATGGGGAGTATATTCAAAACTGAAACAATAATAAGTTTTTTGAAGTCAGTAAAAGGCCTTTTTATCGCCCTAACAAAATCAACCATTTTATCACTTTTTATTAAATTAAATATGCTTTTATTTAAATGTTTCAAAATATATAAAGATTTTGGTGTTTTTGAATATAAATCAAGATCTACTTCAGAAAGCTAAATAGTTACTAAAAGTAGAGGAAGTGTTGAAAATATTCTGGAAAAATACAGACTCTAGGGTAAATATCACTAACAAAAGATTTTCCACGCAACGCCGAGAGCATAGAAAGATTTAAATAATCTAGAGTTAAAAATAATATAAAATGCTTTTAAACAAAAAAAGAGGTTTGTTATTGTTGTCTTCTCTTTTCCTAGCTTTACTAATACCAATTGTTAGTGCACAGTGGGAAGGAGTTTACAGCATGTTCAGCTTTCTTTTTGGAACTGGAGAGGGGGCATTTATGCTCCTAAAAGTAGGGGTATGGATTGTGCTGTTTGCAATAATCTTCTGGTTGGCAAAGAAGATGTTTTCTGGTAGCAAGGGGATTGCCACAATATTCTCTATTGTTGTTTCATTAATTTCCATAAGGTTTATACCTGATGAATATATTTATTATATTGGCTCTGCCTATGGTGTTTTTGGAATTATATTGCTTATATTAGCAATAATTGGCGGCACATTACTTATACTTAATAGTTATTTTCCTATAAAACAGCACAAGGCCTTTGGAGTTGTGTGGGCATTGTTTTATTTTTTTGTTGCATGGTGTTTTCACCAGCTAACAGATATAATAACAGGGATATATCAAGTAGATGAGTTATTGCCTGTTATAGGCCCATGGGGCAAGTGGGTATGTATTGTTCTGGGTGTTGCCTGTCTAATAAGGGCCCTTTCTGGCAAGGATGGTTATGCAAGAACAAGACCTAGCAGAAATGAAATAGGGGAACGTGATAGAGAAAGAGAAGAGCTTGAAAGAGAGAGAAGGCAACATCAAGAAGAATTAGATAGAATGACTAAACAAAAAGGAAGAGATGTTAAGACAGCTAGATTAGAACAAGCTAATAGAGATAAGGCTATGCAAAATAGACGTAGAAGGTCAAGATGGGAAAATGAATTAGATAAATTAAGGTCTGAAAAAAATAACCATGCAAATAAAGCATCTAAATTACATACAGAAGCAACAAGGGCTGGCTGGAGAAAAACATCAAAGGGTAAAAGATTATATGAAGAGTGGTATAGAGAATATTCAAAAGTAATATCATTAGAAAAAGAAATAGAAAAGCTTGAAAAAGAGCTTGGACTTAGATAAATAAAAATTAATCAATATATTTTGAGGTGATAAAACATGAAAACAATGATTGTTATAATAGGAATATTGACAATACTTGCAGGTGTTCTTCCGTTTCTTGACGGTTTTGGAATATTGCCTGCAATTGTTCCAACAAGTGGGCCAGTTTACTCTGGAATAATAATACTAATTGGTGTGATTGGGTTGTTATATGCAAATAAAAAATTTGGATTGCTAGCATCACAGAAATTTATTGTTTCTATCCTTGCACTGTTGATTATTTTTGGAGGAATAATACCTTTTGTAAGCAGCATGAATCTGCTTCCAAGCTATTTGCCCTCTTCTGGACCTATTTACTCAGGGTTGATTATTTTGATTGGTATAATAGCTGTAATATATGGTAAAAAACAGTTTTAGAATTATTCAATTTTAACTTTCTGGCCTATGCTCTGGCCAGGCATTCCTTTTTCAAAGAGAACTCTTAGTGCTCCCTTGCGGCCATGAGCACTTCTTACAACACCCTTAATCTCTCTCTTAGCAGGGCTTGACCATGTTGCTTTCTTGCCAACTAAAGTGTTGGCCTTTTCCTTTGAATCAATGCCTTTAACTAGGATTATCATCTGATTGCCACTCTGGGTGTGCCTTCCCCCCCTGAAGTTCATAATAAACCCTTCCATATTATCACAAAATCAGGAAACTTAGATTATTTAAAAACCTTTTGGAATCTTAAAGTATAAAATAAAGAATTACAGGAAGCAACAAGCATCCCATTGCATGGGTTCTTGAGATATTAACTGTTGGCGGGATTATGCCAATTGCAGTGCTTATTATTAGTATTAATAGTCCTAATGGGCCTGTCAAAACCAGAACAAGGCCTGTTATTAAAAATATAACAGATAAAACCATTTTCCTGTAATTTACAATACCCATAATTTTTGAGAATATCCTGCTAAGCCCTAATGCAAGGAAAACAGACAAAGATCCGGCAATTATAACAGCTGATAAAAATATTATAATATGGTTTATGCTTATTATATCAATTAATTTCTGGATAACTATTATTGAGCCGTTCCTTGCCTTATCCAGAACATAAAGTGTGACTATTGAAAGTATGAAATTAAATGTATTTATTGAGCCCATTAAAATCATAAAGCCATCTTCCTTAAGATTTCTTGTTATCTGCATTGAGATAACAGCTGCTGTTGATGCCCCCAAGCCAGGCATTACAGCTGTTATAAAGCCAGAGAATCCTCCTGAAAACAAAGCCTTAAATGCCTTTAAGTTTGAAACCCTTACATACTGTTTTTTTGCCTGTATTGGAATTTTCTCATTATGCAGAAGGCTTATTATTAAGGTGGATATTCCAAAAAGCCCTGAAAACAAGGGAAACAAAGGGTTCTCAAAATTTGGCATATTAAGAACAATTAATCCTAAAACGCCTGATATAAGAAAAACAAAAAAAGCCCATATTCTTTTTCTGTCCCTTATTATCATAAAAACAACAACTGCAATCAGAATAAATCCAATATATCTTTCTATTAAAGGGTAGCCAAATTTTACAAGAGGAACAAGCAATGGAAAAAGCAAAACACTCAACAACAATGCTCCAAAAGAGCCAATTATAGTAAGCTTTACAGCTGTCAGGCCAAGGCCTTTAAGCAAGTATCTATGGCCTGGCAAAACACCAAGAGCCATATCAGAATCTGGCGCTCCTAAAAATATAGAAGGAATTGAATCAAGAAAAGTATGGGTTACTGACATTGCTATTATAAAACAGCACAGAGAGATAATATTAGTGTATTGCAGAAGTATTGGAGAAAAACTTAATAGCAAAACAGATATAAGGTTTATGTGAATGCCTGGTATTAGGCCTGTAAATATGCCTGCTGTTATGCCAAGAGCTACTGCAATTAAAATTTCAAAAAACATAATCTTCTATAAAAATTTAGTGCTTAAATAAACTAATCAAAAAAAATCATAAGATTTCCGAAAAAAATCACATCTGATTTATTAAGAAGTTTTTAGTATCAAATTGTATGGAAGAAAAGAGTCTGCTTAAGCTGGCCTTAATATGCTCATTAGCTGGAATTCTTGCTTTGTTCTTTATCTCTGAAAACATAGAGATTAAGGAAAAAAATATTAATGAAATAAACAAAAATAATCTTGGAGAAGACATAAAAATCAAAGGAATTGTAAGCAAATCAACTGACAAGGGCAAGATTATTTTATTGGATATAATCCAGCCAGAAACAATAACTATAGTTTTGTTCAAGGACCATGATTTCAACATAAGCACCGGAACAAAAGTAGAAATAACTGGCGAGATAGATGAATTCAATGGAAAAATGGAGATTATAGGCAATGAGGTTAATATTTTAAACTAAGATTTCTCTTTTTCCTCAACCAGTTTTTTTGCCCTTTCAAGCATCTCTTTTTTCAGGCCGATAAAAACACCACCAGGCTTTCCAGCGCAGTAAGTGGCCTCTTTGTCCTTTATAATCTTATTAAGCTCATCACTTTCAATGTCAATGTGTATTATTCTAGAATTTGTTAATGGGTCTTTCTTATGAATATATACCTTTACATCTTTTATTTCTATTTTGCTTTTAGCAGGCCCGCTCATAAAAACACCTTTTATCTTGGAGGGTTAAGCAAAATCCAGATCAGCATTAAAAAAGCCAGACCAATAAAAAAGTATAAAATCCTCTTGTCATTTGCAAAGCCAAATGGGATAAAGCCAACAAAGCCCCCAACTCCAACCTTAAGATTGTTCTCTTCATTTAAACCTGTTAATGAGCCTATTATTATTACAATTACGCCCAAGAATATAAGCACAATCCCAAGATATATTAGTTGTTTCATTTCTTTAAAAATTATTTTATTTTCTTTTCTAATTCTTTTAATACGCTGTCAAGAGCAATAAAAATGTTTTTGTCTTTTGCATTTGCTGGTGTCTCTTTTCCACCAACCATGAGTTTTGCATTAATCTCATATTTATTGCCCTGCTCATTTAATTCAAGAACAATCTTTTCAAAATCCTTTAAGCTGTCAGAGAACTTTCTGGTGTAGGAGCCGACTATTTTCTTTAGAATTATCATTGAGCCTCCATCTAAATCTGAAAATCCTGTAAGCTCAATATTGCCACCAAGTTTAATTGTTTCTGCCATGGCTGCATCACCCCTATGTTTGATTATGATTTTATGTATATAAATAGTTTTCGAAATAGTTTGTGTAAGGTATTAAGAAAAATATAAGTATTTTTTTATATATAAATATATTAAATAATATATTAAAATACTAAAGAAACCTCAATTCTTTCCTTGCCAGCCCCTATATTATTTCTTTTAAGTTTTATCTGTCCAATCTCTTTTGTGTTCTTTACATGAGTGCCACCGCATGGCATCAGCCATTTTCCGCATTCCCACAAGCGCCTTGATGGGTCTTTCTCATCCTTAAACGTCTTTATGTCAATTCCCTGATTTATTATATCCATTGTTTTTTCCTGTATCTCTGGAAGCAGCTGGCTTACTGACTCATTGTAGGCAAAATCAAGGCGTGCCTTATCTATGCTAATATTAGAGCCAATGACCTTTTGCTGGCCAACTTTTTCAATAAAAAAATAATAAACAATGTGTGCTGCTGAATGTAATTTCATTATCTTATATCTATAATCCCAATCAATCTCAACCTTTACATTATCTCCAACCTCAAAATCAGGCTCTTTTTCAAGAACATAGTAAATCTCATCCTCATTTTGCTTTACTGCTTCCAAGACATTTATTCCATTAATTATTCCTTTATCAGAGGCCTGGCCTCCCGAGAAAGCAAAAAATACTGTCTGGTCAAGCCAGACTTTATTGTCCTCGATTGCTGCAACCTTTGCGTAACATTCCTTCATATAGGAATCCTGCCAGAAAAGTTTTTTTAACATTTTAATCTTTTTAATAAAATTAACAAAACTATTTAAAGATTATTATTTTTTGCAGTTTTATGGCCAAAATATTCATTAAAACTTTTGGATGCTCTGCAAACTATAATAATTCTGAAATAATGGCAGGGCTTTTGGTTAAGAAAGGCCATAAAATTGTAAGTGAACCGAGAAAGGCTGACTTGATTATAGTGAATACATGCACAGTGAAACTGCCAACTGAAAACAGGGTGAAGAAGAGCATAAGGAATTTCCTGAAATTGAAAAAGAAAATAATTATTGCAGGCTGCATGCCAGAGGTTCAAAAAGATTTGATAAGGGAGATTGCTCCAAATGCTTCTTTGGTTGGCCCGCATCATGTAAAAAGTGTTGTTGATGTTGTTGATAAAGTTCTTAAAAATAAAACAAGTGAAAAAATAGGAAAGAGGAATGAAGTTAAATTAAACTGTCCAGAGCTAAGAAAAAACCCAATAGTCCAGATAGTCCAGATATCAGAAGGATGTAATGGAGAATGCACTTACTGCATTGTAAAGCTTGCAAAGGGAAAATTATTTTCTTATCCAGAAAATGAGGTTTTAAAACAGATTGAATCAGGAATAAAAGGTAATTGCAAGGAAATCTGGCTTACATCACAGGACACTGCTGCCTATGGTCAGGATATTAAAACAAATCTTGTAGAGCTTCTAAAAAAGATTATTTCAATTAAAGGCAATTTCAAACTAAGGATTGGAATGATGGATCCAAATAACGTTATTCTAATTCTTGATGATTTAATTAAAATTTTAAAGTCAGATAAAATATTCAAATTCTTACATATTCCTGTTCAGTCAGGAAATGATGAGATTTTAAAGAAAATGAAGAGGCCTTATACAATAGATGAATTTAAAAGAATAATAAACAAACTAAGAAAAGAAATACCAGAAATAACAATAAGCACAGACATAATATGCGGCTTTCCTTCTGAAACAGAGGAGCAGTTCAATGATTCTTTAAAGTTAATCAAGGAAATCAAACCAGATGTTTTAAATATCTCAAGGTTCTGGCCAAGGCCTGGAACAAAAGCTGCAAACATGGAAAATCAGATTCATGGCAATATTACAAAGAAAAGAAGCCAGGAAATGACAAAGGTTTTCAATAAACTAAGCTTTGAAAAAAACAAAAAGTGGATTAGCTGGAAAGGCCCCATTCTAATAGATGAAAAAGGAAAAGAGAATTCTTTTGTTGGAAGAAACTACTGTTATAAGCCAATTGTTGTAAAATCAAATAAAGATTTATTGGGAAAAAAAATCAATATAAAAGTAAATGAAGTAACAAACCACACTTTAAGAGGAGAAGTGGAATAATCCTTTAAATTATCATACTTTCTCATACAAAACAAAAGGTTTAAATATAATATAGGTTTTAGAAAAAACATGAAAGAAAGAGTAACACTAACACTTGACTCTAATATTTTAAAAAAGGTTGATTCTGGAGTAAATGGTTTTAAGATTAAAAACAGGTCTCATGCAGTAGAGCTTCTTATAATGAAGGCACTCGGTGCAAATGTTCCAAAAAAAGCAGTAATTCTTGCAGGTGGAAAGGGAACAAGATTAAGGCCAATAACATACGAGATACCAAAAGCATTGATACCAGTGCATGGAAAAACACTTACAGAGCATTTATTT
>Ga0210017_1003175_pt1 | contig 13880 bp, 11 predicted proteins | sample CryGeyCG2014_020_FD_183966 | JGI IMG/M metagenome (GOLD analysis project Ga0210017, IMG submission 183966) | Groundwater microbial communities from aquifer - Crystal Geyser CG08_land_8/20/14_0.20 (SPAdes) (version 2) | ecosystem: Environmental > Aquatic > Deep subsurface > Groundwater | place... | reverse complement strand
ATTCTATGTGAAACATAGTCAGGACAAGCATTGGAAAGCAATAGACTACGACTTATACAAACTTCAAAAGGAGAAGCAGGGAAACCTTTTTGATTACACTAGCTGGGTATACTAAACGCCTTGGGCTTTAGCCCAAGGTAATTTACAAAACCCTTTTAAAAAACTGATTAAAGTTAATTAAACTAATAAAATTAAAATCTAATAATTATAATAGATTTCATGGACATTCAATTATGCAAACCCTTCATGGATGAAGAAACAAAAAAAGAAGTTTTGAAAATTCTTGACAGCGGTTGGTATATCCTAGGGGAAAACACAAAAAAATTCGAAGAAGAATTCGCAAAATATATCGGTGTGAAACATGCAGTTGCAACAAGCTCAGGAACAACTGCAATATTCCTGGTAATGAAAGCATTTGGGATAAAATCCGGTGATGAAGTAATCATACCTTCGTTTACATTCATCTCAACAGGGACAGCTGTTATATCTGCTGGTGGAAAGCTATCTTTTGTAGATATTGATGAAAAAACTTATAATATGGATCCAAGCCTAATAGAAGAGAGAATAACCAAAAAAACAAAGGCAATAATGCCTGTTCATCTCTACGGAAACCCTGTTGATGTCGATAGTATCAAAGAAATTGCTGAAAAACACGATTTAAAATTTATAGAAGACGCATGCCAGGCACATGGAGCAGAATACAAAGGAAAAAAATGCGGGTCATTTGGTGATGCTGCATGTTTTAGTTTCTACCCATCCAAAGTTATGACTGTTGGTGGGGATGGGGGAATGGTTGTTACAAACGATGATAAAATAGCAGAGGCTGTCAGACTTCTGAGAGACCATGGCAGAATTGACAAATATTGCCATAAATATTTGGGTTTCAATATGAGATTCAACGAAATACAAGCAGTTATAGGAAGGCAACAGTTGAAACACTTAGATGATTTTGTCTCTAGTAGGAGAAAAATTGCTGAAAAATACACAAAATTAATGAAAGATGTTGTGATTACGCCAATTGAGAAAGAAAATGTCAAATCATCATATTATGTTTATACAATAAGAACCAAAGAGAGAGACAAATTACAAGCACACCTAAAAGAAAACAATATACCAACAGGCATTTACTACCCAATATCTATCCACGAGCAACCTTGTATAAATTCTAACATCAAATTACCTAAAACAGAAAAGGTTGAAAAGGAAATTTTATCTCTACCAATGCACCCATTTTTAAAGGATGATGAAATTAAGTATATTAGTGAAAAAACCCAAGAATTTTTCAGGTGATTGAATGGATGTTTATATGACTTTTGCACATATCGGCGGATTTTTGTCTTTTCTGCTTTTCATGTGTTTGGGAATAATTGTATTCTGGGAACTGATAATAAAGGGAAGAGAAAAAAGCAAGAAAAAATAAGTGATCTAATGTTTTTGAAGAACAAGGTTGTTTTAGTTACGGGTGCGTCAGGTTTTATTGGTTCCCATATAGTTGACAGATGTTTGAAAGAAGGTGCTGAAAAAGTAATCGGCCTAGATAATTTTGCTTCTGGCTTGAATAAAAATATAATGCATCTTAAAGGAAATGAAAGGTTTGAGATTGTAAATGGGGATGTAAGGGATTTTAAATTGATAAAAAACCTGGTTGAAAAAAGCGATTATGTCTTTCATGAAGCTGCTGCAAAACTTGTTAATTCATTGAAAAATCCGAGATTGGACCTCGAGACAAATATAATTGGGCCGTTCAACATTATGGAAGCAGCCAAGGATAGTGATGTTAGGATTATTCATGCATCAACTGGATCTGTCTTCAGCTCGTCAGACAAACCAATGAAAGAAACCCATGTTAAAGACCCAGTAACTTTCTACGGCATAAGCAAACTCGCTGGGGAGAAGTATTGCCTGCACTTTGCGGAACAGTTTGGTGTGAAAGTTTCTGTTCTAAGGTATTTTCATGTTTATGGTCCAAGACAAGATTATTCTGGGGAAGCGGGTGTTGTGAGTATTTTCCTTTCGAAAACTCTGAAAAAAGAACCTCTGACTGTTTACGGTGGGGAGCAGGTAAGGTGTTTCACTTATGTTGATGATGATGTTGAGGCAAACATGCTACTTGCGAAAAAAAAGGAATCAATCGGACAAGACTACAATGTTGCATCAAAAACAAGAATAACAATAAAAGAATTGGCAGAGAAGATTATAAAAAAATACGGAGGGGGGAGCGAGATAATTTACAAGCCTTATAAATATGGCGAGAGATTGAAACCAATTCCAGACACGACAAAAATTGAAAAATTGGGTTTTTCAGCTAAAACATCATTTGAAGAAGGCCTTGAAAAAACCAAAAAATGGGTAGAAGAAGATTTGAAAAATTAATTTGTTATAAAAAATCAAAATATTTTTTCTGAATTCTCCATAAAAAACAATTAACTATGAGCGGGATTGCCATAATTATATAGCGTAAAGTTTTGATTTGAGATTGCCTTTCGCCTTTAATGTATATAGCCATTCTTGAAACATCTTTAACCCTCATTTTTGCGGCATTTAATCTTGCCAAAAAATCAACATTGTATGCGTATTTGGTCCATGCTTCATCCCAATTTACGGCTTTCAATGCCTTTTTGTTTATGGCTGTATACCCATCGTGCATATCAAAAATGTTCCAATAACCTGTTGCAAATTTCTCAATGCTTGACAGAAGAATATTACCCAGTAATCTTGGGAATGGCATAATTTTAAACGAATCGTTCAAAAACCTATTGCCTTTTGTATAGTCGGCTTCCCCGTTTACAATCGGGTCAAGAAATTTTTCAACTTCTTTCAAATTCATTTGATTGTCCCCGCCAACAACCACAGCAATATCAACATTTTGTTTAATTGACTCTTTGTAACCGGTTACTAATGCTGCACCCAAGCCTTTGTTTTCTCCGTGTTTGATAAGCTTTATTCTTTTGTCTTTCACGCTTTTGATAACTTTTACTGTATTATCAGTAGAACCGTCATCAATAACAATTATCTTATCAATGCATTTTGGAACTTTGCTTATTGTCTGCTTGATTAATTTTTGTTCATTATATGCTGGCACAACCAGCGATACTTTATGGTTTTTATACATTTAATCAACAATATTAATTCTATTAATGATTATAAATTGAAGGCGAATTTTTTGTCAAATTACAACTCATTTTTAAAATTCTGGGGATTAGAATATAAAAAAATTTATGAGCAGAAAATTATAAACAACAAAAAGAGACCAATTGGTCCTCAATTTGCTAGTATAATTTTAAGCGATGAAATAAGGCCAGAATGGATTGAAAAAAATGAAAAAATCCCAATATTTTTCCCGAATATTTATGAGAATGTTTCCAAAGGAAAAATTTTAGTAGAATTTTTTATTAATGAAAAAAGAATGCCGGCAGTTGTTCTAGAAGAAGATAAAATTATTTTTAATTTTGATCCCGAAGAAACGGTTCGATTCTTGATGCTTGAAAAATATTTTATTAGAAGTAGACCATTTTTCACGAAACTGCCAATTCACCCTCATTATTTACCTGGTGTTCTAAGAACAGCAATAAACAATGCATTGTTTTTTGTAAAGAAAAAAGAAAAAGTAGAATTCCCATCTTGGCCGATTGAAAAGTCGATTGAAACTATAAGATGGATTTTTCTAAGATGCTTTGAAATAATGAATAGTAAAAAAATCAAACCAAAATTTTGGCCTAAAAATAAAAAATACGCTATAGCATTAACACATGATGTTGAGACAGGTGAAGGTTTTAAAAGGATAAAAATGCTGTCTGACCCAGAAGAAAAACACGGTTTATTTTCATGCTGGAATTTTTTGAGCAATCATTACAGGATGGATTATCATAAAATTGACGAATTGATTAAAAATGGACATGAAATTGGCTCTCATGGGTTTAATCATGATGGAAAATTGCCGTTCTTGAATAAGGAAAAAATGGAAATAAGATTAGACAATTGTTCTGGTCTTATTAAAAAATATAATATCAAGGGATTCAGGTCGCCCTTTCTCCTGAGAACAGATGAAATGTTTGATGCTATTTCTAAAAGATTTTTTTATGATTTATCTATACCAGATACAGAAAGAGAATCACAGGTCGGCATGTTCAATGGATGTTGCACTATTTTTCCGTTTATGATCAATGGAATGGTTGAATTGCCTATAACCTTACCGCAGGATTCAAGGCTTTTGTCAACCGGATTCAAAGGCGAAAAAATACTTGATTTATGGATGAAAAAATTGGAGTGGATTAAAGCTGTAGGTGGGGTTGCAGTTCTGAATACACACCCAGAAAAACATTTAAGCGGTAACAAAAAAATGTCTGAAGTTTATGAAAAGTTTCTTAAAAAAATTTCAATAGATGATGATGCATGGATTGCAAAACCATATGAAATTGCCGAATGGTGGAAACAAAGATAGTTTTATTTGTAATCATTCAATTTATTCGTAAGTGATATTTATGAAAGTTTTACTGATAAATCCACCATCCCTCAAAGGGGACATTTACATGAAAGAAATAGGGAGATGCGGAACAAAGACTGTTGCAAATGAGGTTTGGCCACAGACGGGTTTGGCATGCTTAGCAGCTGTTCTAGAAAAAGATAGTCATGATGTGAAGATAATCGATGCAATGGCAGAAAATATATTATTTAATGAAATGCTTATCGGAATAAAAAAATTTAACCCAGAATTAATTGTAATGAATACATCAACACCAACTTTTACAAATGATGCAGCAATTTGTGATTTGATAAAAAAGGAAATTAAAACAAAAATCGGTTTTGTCGGGACTCATGTTTCAGTCCTTCCCGAAAGGTCAATGAAAAAATCCAATGCAGATTTTTTGATTATTGGAGAGGCTGAATATACCTTAAAAGAACTAGCCAATAATTTGCCTTTTGATAAGATAAAAGGAATCTGTTACAGAGAAGATACTGAAATAAAATTCAATCAATCAAGGCCATTAATTCATGATTTAGACGAATTGCCATTTCCTTCAAGGCATTTGTTGCCGAATGATAAATATACAATGCCATTTACATCAGGCAAGCCGTTTGCAACTATAATTCCATCGAGAGGATGCCCTTACAAATGCATATTTTGCAGGTCTGGCAGCGTATGGGGAAAATATGCAAGAATGCGCTCCCCTGAAAATGTTTTCAACGAGATGAAAAAAGTCAAAGAAATGGGAATAGATTATATTACATTCATGGCAGACACATTTACAATAAACAAAAAATGGACTTTGAGATTGTGTGAACTAATAATTGAAAATAAATTGAAAGTCAGTTGGCTGTGCAATAGCCGGGTTGATACTATAGACGAGGATATGTTGAGATCAATGAAAAAAGCTGGCTGTATTTTGATATCATATGGCATAGAATCTGGGGATCAAGAAATACTTGATTTATCAGAAAAGGGGATAACAATACAACAATCCAAACGAGCAGTTGAATTAACGAAAAAGATTGGAATATCAATGGTTGGCTATTATATTATTGGTTTGCCAGGAGAAACATGGAGAACAATAAAAAAAACGATCGATTTTTCCAGAGAATTAGACACTGATTATGTTGAATTTCATATAGCAACTCCATTTCCAGGAACAAAATTCTACGAATTAGCGAAGAGTAAAGGCTGGCTATTAAGTGAAGATTGGGAAGATTTTGAAGAAAAAGATTCGAGTGTTTTATGCACGGACAAATTGTCCTCCGAGGATTTGATTAGGGCAAAAAAAATAGCAATGAGGTCATTTTATTTCAGGCCTTTGAAAATTTTGAAATATATGAAAAAAATAAAGAATTTTTCAGATTTTAAATCTAAATTATCAGCTGGAGCAAAATTATTGGTGTCATTCTAATGCAGAAAAAAGGGGTTTATGACTTAGATTATTACCAGAAGAGAAAGAGCAACAAATCATTTGCATATCGATTGAAAAGAAGAACTGATGAAGTCTTAAATTCAATTTTGAAATTTAAAGGAAAAAATATCGAAAGGCTTTTGGATGCTGGAACTGCTGATGGGATGATGCTTGATGAAATTAATTCAAAACTAAAAATATCTCATTCTGTTGGTTTTGATATTTCCAAAGAATTATTGGAAGTAAACAAAAAAAACCAACCAATATTATATGCGGATGCTTTAAACCAGCCATTTTTAGATGAAAGTTTTGATGTAATAATAGCTTCTGCGTTAATAGAGCATGTTCCTGACGTTAAAAAAACAATAAAAGAATTCAACAGAACTCTCTGCAAGGGAGGTGTCTGTATAATAACAACTCCCAATCCGATATTTGAGAAAATTGGTTTGAAAATTGGGTATTTGAAAAAAAAGAATCATGTCAACACTTTCAGTATACTTGAAGTCAAAAAAATATTGGAATCCTGTGGATTCGAGGTTGTTAAAACAAAAAAATTCTTATCATCGCCTGTAAAAATCCCATTTGCTAACCAGATTGACGATATTTTGAATAAATTTGGGATAACATTTCTTATGACAAACCAGTTGATAGTTGGAAGAAAGGTTCGATCAATTTAGAATTTTTTCATATACTTCAATTACTCTTTCAACTATTTTTTCTAAAGAATAATTTTCCCTTATAAAATTCACAGATTTTTTGGATAATTTATTAATTTTTTCAGGATTGTTCAAAAGGTCTTCAACTATATCCAATGTATTTCCGGACAACATTGCGCCTTCTTTTATTTCTGTTCTATGATAACCTGTAAATCTTGGAATAGCTTTATTCAATACAGTTGCGCACCCAGTGGACATGGCTTCCTTTGCTGCCATACCTTGGCCAATAAAAATATCTATTTCATTCAAATATTTTGGTATTTCAGAATATGGTACTTTACCAGTAAATTTAATATTATTTTTTCTGAAAAATTCTTCTTGTTTTTTAGTATAAGGGCCTACAGCAAGGAAATCAACATTCTTTCTACCAGAAAATTTTTCAATTGCCTCAAAAAATGAATCTAATTTTTTTGTCACATCATAAAACCTTGATACACTTCCTATTGTTATTTTGTCATTTTTTTTTCTGTTAGGTTTGAATTTGCTTACGTCAACAGGATGAGGAACCAATGATAATTTGTCTTCCATCCCCAATGCACATAATTTATCATATATTCCCCAGTCAAGGCATATTATATTATCAAATGGAAACTTGTACATCAACCGTTCAAATGTATAAAAGGCTGCTGCATAAATTGGGTTAAAGCATTGAAACCAGTCTGTTAAGAAGAAACTGTGCGTAGAAAGAACAACCGGTTTTTTGTGTATTTTTCCAATTATGGAAGCAGGTATTGCAGAATGATATGTGTTTGCATGTATTAAATCAGGTTTTATTTTTTTTGAAACTTCTTTTAGTTTTATAAGATTTTTTATGTTGAACAGGTATCTTGATGGGAATAAATTCACCCTGTGTATAGGAATACCTTCCCATATTTCAAATTTACTTTTTTCCCATGACCCTGCAACTACTGTCACATCTATACCTTTCTTCAATAAACCCCTGACCAATAACTCGCAATAAATCTCCCCTCCACCAACTATATATGGAGAAAATAATTCGTGTGTGAATAGAACTTTCATTACATATAAATTGCATTCAAAAATTTAAATGGTTAAAATAACCAATTAAAGTCTTAAATTCTATAACTTTAATTATTATAACATAAAATCTGTTGTGGTTAAATGAAAAAAGAAGATTTTTTTATTCATCCTACTGCAATTATCGAAGAAAATGTAAATATAGGAAGTTCAACTAAGATTTGGCATTTTTCTCATATAAGAAGCAATGCTAAAATAGGGCAAAATTGTATTTTGGGAAAAAATGTTTACATTGACACTAATGTTAAAATAGGAAATAATGTTAAAATACAAAATAATGTTTCTGTTTACCAGGGAGTTACATTAGAAGATGGAGTATTTGTTGGTCCTCATGTTTGCTTTACAAATGATCTCTTACCAAGATCAGTAAATCCAGATGGAACATTGAAATCAAGTGGTTCAAGTAAAACAAAAGACTGGAAAATCGAGGAGACTCTTGTTAAATGTGGTGCATCTATTGGCGCAAATTCAACAATACTTTCTGGTTTGACAATAGGGAAATTTGCATTGGTTGGAGCAGGTTCTGTTGTCACAAAAGATATACCAGACCATGGTTTGGTTTATGGAAATCCAGCCAGACTCAGAGGTTTTGTTTGTAAATGCGGGAAAAAAATGGATATTATAAAAAAAGAAAAAAATACCTCGAAATATCGTTGCAATTTTTGTAACCAAGAAATAATATTAAAAAATGATTGAAATGAGTATACCAATATGCAAACCAATAATATCAGATAAAGAAATAAATTTAGTAAAAGAAGTTCTTGAATCTGGTATGCTGGCTCAGGGAAAAAAAGTTGAAGAATTTGAAAAAAATTTCTCAAAATATACTGGAACAAAATATGGTATAGCAACTTCAAACGGAACTACGTCTTTACATACGGCCCTTCTTGCTGCTGGCATTAAAAAAGGAGATGAAGTCATAACAACACCTTTCAGCTTTATAGCTTCTTCAAATTCAATATTATATTGCGGGGGCAAACCAATTTTTTCTGATATAGATAATAAAACCTTTAATTTAGACCCGCAAAAACTCAAGAAAAAAATAACAGATAAAACAAAGGCAATACTCTTGGTTCATTTATATGGCCAACCTTGTGGAATGGATGAGTTAATTGAGATTTCAGATGAAAATAACTTGATTCTTATAGAAGACGCTTGCCAGGCTCATGGCGCAGAATATAAAGGGAAAAAATGTGGGTCATTTGGCAAGGTGAGTTGCTTCTCATTTTATGCAACAAAAAATATGACTACAGGAGAAGGCGGAATGATTTTGACAAATTCTGAAGAAATATCAGAGAAGTGTAAATTATTGAGAGATCATGGCCAAACCAGCAGATATTATCATGATGTTCTTGGTTATAATTTTAGGATGACAGATTTCCAAGCTGCTATTGGCATTGAACAACTAAAAAAATTAGACAATTGGAATAAGATTAGAATAGAGAATGCAAAGTTCTTGACTGAGAATCTTGAAAATCTGAATGAAATAAAAACCCCATACGTTAGCCCAAAAGTAAAGCATGTTTTTCATCAATATACTATAAGAACTGAAAAAATTTCAAACAAAAATTTTTCGGATGAATTAACAAAAAAAGGGATAGGGAATAAAATTTACTATCCAGTTCCAATACATAAACAAAATTTATATCTTAATTTGGGCTATAAAGAAAATCTCCCTGAGGCAGAACTTGCGTCAAAACAAGTCTTATCATTACCTGTACACCCTTTGGTATCTAAAGACGATTTAAATTTAATAGTCAATTCTATAAAAGAGGTTATTGAATGAGAGTTTTTTTATTAACCTATATACAGATGATACAGATTGAACTCGATAATATGAAAAGATGATTTTATGATTAAGATTGGCGTGATAGGAATAGGTGAAATGGGAAAAAATCATGTTAGAGTTTATTCTGAACTGAAGGGAGTGAAGCTGATAGGAGTTGCTGATATTGATGAAACAAAAGGAATGGAAATATCCAAGAAATATTCATGCAAATATTTCAAAGATTATAAAGAACTTTTGAAAGAAGTGGACGCTGTTTCTGTGGTAGTTCCAACCTTTTTGCACAAGGAAGTTGCCTTGGATGCTGCTAATGCTGGGGTAAATATGCTTGTTGAAAAACCAATAGCTGACAACATAGAAAATGCCAAAAAAATAGTTGAGGCATGTAAAAAGAACAGAGTGAAATTAATGATTGGGCATATAGAAAGATTCAATCCAATAATACCGGCAATTAAAAAAAATATCAAGGATAAGAAAGTTTTTTCAATTGAAATAACTAGGGTAGGCCCTTTTCCACAAAGAGTGAAAGATGTTGGGGTGATTGTTGATATAGGTGTTCATGATATAGATCTTGTAAAATATCTCACAGATTCTGATTTTAAAGAAATACATTCTTTGACAACATCAACTAACAATACTCAACACGAAGATATAGGGATTCTATCCTTTAGGATGAAAAATGGAGCTTTAGCTCAAATAACAACTAACTGGCTGACACCATTTAAAGTAAGGGAGATTGAAATATCAACAAACGAAAATTTCTTGAGAGGGTCTTTTTTGGACCAAACCTTGTTTGAATATAGTAAATACAAGGAAGACGGTTCATATGTGACCAAGCAAATACCGGTTAAAATCGAAGAGCCTTTAAAATTGGAATTGGAATCGTTTATTGAATCCTTGAATAACAATACAGAACCAAAAGTTTCTGGTAAAGATGGCCTTAAAGCTTTGGAAATTGCATTAAAATGCTGTAAATAATTTCAAAAATTCCTATAAGAAATTTAAATAACATTAAAAAAATACAGCCATAATAAATTGGATAAGAATTTTAATTTGTTAACTCAATTATAAAGGAGTGTCTTCATGAGTAAAGAAATATCACTTGAGATCAAAAAACCTGAAATTTTAATTTTGTTACTCCTTCTGGGGATTTTTGTTTTTATGGAACTCAAAGTTACTTTTTCTAATCCAATAGCGTTTGGGGATGAAGGTTTTCATACATTTATGGCTAAGTATATGGCAGAACAAAAAGAATACCCCAAATATCTTCCTTTGATTAGTACGAAGATTGATAAAGTGAGTTTTGACAGGCCACCCCTTTGGAACAGCTTGGAGGGGGGGTTTTATTTATTGTTTGGGTTTCATGAGTCAATTGTCAAGTTTTTAACACCTTTCTTAGTTTTTTTGACGGGATTAGGAACCTATATTTTGACCAAAAAATTATTCAATAAAAATGTAGCTTTTATAGCAACCATAATAACAGTAACTATTCCATCCTATGTTACATATTCAGTTCTTTTTTATGTTGAGATGTTGACACAATTATTCCTTACATTTTCAATTTTGACAACATTGATTTTTTTCAAAACAAAAGAAAAAAAATATGGTATTTTATCCGGCATTTTTTCTGGGTTGAGTATTTTATCAAAAACAACAGGCGTGATAGTGATACCTTTTATAGGATTGTGTTTTTTATATGACTTTATTAAATCTAGAAAATTTTCAGATACATTCAAAGAATATTTACCTATCGGAGTTTTGATGCTGTTAATTGTGTTCACAATGTTTTTGAGATCGTTTGCTTTTTACGGGACGCCTTCTTGTTATTTTTTGCCAAGAGAAGGATGCCATTTGTTATTAGAAAAATATGAAGAAAAATATAGTTTTGAAAGAAGTACAGCAAACATAGGGACAGGTTCAAATTTCATAAATATGGGATTAACAAATTATACCCAATTTGTATTTGGGTATAATTATTTTGTTTTGTTATTCTTCTTTTGCGGGTTGCTTCTACTTTTTTATAAGCAAGATAAGGTTAATACAATGATTTTTTTGGGATTAATTTTATTTTTATCTCTTTTCTACTACACATCAAATGGAAGAGCAGAAGATACAGCAAGATATACTCTTGGTATAATTACTTTTGTTAGTATAGTTTGCGCGTTGTATTTCGATAAAATAATAGATTTTGTTAAAACATACTATAAACATGCAGGGCTAATTGTTTTCATTGCCGTAATTTTACTTTCTTTTTTGAATTTGAGAGAAAAACTCAATGTAATGAATACTGTGAAAAAATTCTCTCCGCTTTTCTTTGATGCATGCGATTTTATTAAGAAAAATACAACAGAAGATTCACTTTTCTTTGCAGTTTATGCATCACCAACACTTTATAATTGTGAAAGAGGGGCTTTATTACGCGATGAAGCAGATATAATGTTGAGTAATGATTTAAATCTAACATTAAATCGGCTGAATGCGCATGGTTTTACCCATATATTTGTTCAGAAATTTGCTTTGAGTAGCGGAGAATATAGAGAAGGATTCCCAATTACTTTTGTCCAGTTTTTGTCAGAAAACCCAGAACATTTTGTTAAATTATATGAGAATGGTCTATCAATTGATCAATGCATTCAAGCTGGGGGTTGTGATGGAACTATAGTTTATGAGGTTAAAAACTAAATTTTAAAGAAATAAATATGTGTTGATGAAAATGGCAAGGAAAAAAATTGAATTGACTATACCAAAATTCAAACTTAATTGGAAATCCATTCTTATGATTTCCTTACTTGTTTTTGTAGTTTTCCTTTCTTTTTGGAGCAGACTTGGGACAATGAAATCAGAAACCATTCTGGATTATGATCCTTGGTGGCATTATAGGTATGCTAAAATGATAATTGAAAACAATTATTTGCCACCAAAATGGGATCTACTAAGTTTCTTCCCTCCTGGTAGGCCAATAGAACGTTCTTTGGGTTGGAGTTATACAATGGCATTTTTCTATGCTATTGCTTCTATGTTTTCTAAAATTTCATTAATGAGCATTGCTAAAATAGCCCCTGCTATCATGGTTGGTTTAGGTGCAATTACAGCATACATCCTTGGAAAACAGCTTTCGAATAAATGGGGCGGGCTTGCAACTGCAATATTTGCGACATTGACACCGACATTTATCGGTGTTTCTATGGCTGGGTATTCAGATACTGATGCCGTTGTTGTTTTTTATTCATTTTTTTGCATATATTCTTTCTTTTATGCTATGAAAAAAAGAAATTTGTTCTCAATAATTTTTGCTATATTCGCTAATTTCATGTTCATCTGGAATTGGGGCGCTGGATGGTATATACCATTTTTCTTTTTGGCTTTGTTGCCTGTATTCTTTATTTTCAGAATCATTGAGAAAATTATTCGCGAGAAAAAATCTAATATTGATTTAGGGGAAATAATAGATGAATTAAAACCATTTTTGAAACCAATGCTTGTTATACTTGTTGTTTTAAATTTGATTGGTGTTGCTTTACAGATGGGGAATGTTGTTAATTTCTTTTTGGGGGGATTGGGTTTTGTTTCTGCATCAAACGCAATAGTTAATGTTTCTGTTGCAGAATTACAGCCGGTAAATATCTTCACAAAAGATGGTTTTCTTAGTGTTGCTGGCAGAGTAGGTCAAGTTCCATTTCTATTCATGTTGATTGGCCTTCCAATTTTAATTTTATATAAACTCTTTAAAAAATATCCTATAAAAATTGAAGAAATATTCTTGTTTATGTGGACTGCAGCAACATTTTATTTGATACTTCATGGCGTAAGATTTTCGCTTTTATTTTCAGTTGCAGTTGCTACAGCAGCTGGATATGTCATAGGTAATATAACTACTTTCTTCAAAGAGAATAAATTTATCAGGGCAACAGTTTTTGGAGTAATTTTATTTTTAATCTTTAGTTTTGTTTCCGACTCACTATTGGTTGCAAATGCTTCCAGCGGAATGGAAGTTGGGCAAAACTGGATAGATATGCTTGATTGGCTGAAAGAGAATGCTGATCCAAAAGCAACTGTTGCTACATGGTGGGATCCTGGGCATATAATTACTGGTTATACTGGTTTAAGAGTAAATGCAGACGGTGCGCACTGTACGGAGGTTGGATGTTACCCTTATCCCCACAACACAAGAATACAAGACATGGGAAGGATAATGTCAACCAACAATGAAGATGAAGCAGTAAAATTATTAAAAAAGTATATGAGCCTTACAGATGAAGATTGCAAAATAGTTAAAGAAAAGTTCGGTGAAAAAAATGTTCCAGAAGATGCATGCGAACCAGCTTCAGAAATGTATTTCATATCGAGCTCTGACTTAATAGGTAAATTTACCTGGATGAACTATTTTGGTGGATTCAGGGCTCCTATAACTTCATCTCAAGATTTTGCAATAAATCCTGGGGTATGCTGCCCATCCAC
>Ga0210017_1003174_pt1 | contig 13889 bp, 14 predicted proteins | sample CryGeyCG2014_020_FD_183966 | JGI IMG/M metagenome (GOLD analysis project Ga0210017, IMG submission 183966) | Groundwater microbial communities from aquifer - Crystal Geyser CG08_land_8/20/14_0.20 (SPAdes) (version 2) | ecosystem: Environmental > Aquatic > Deep subsurface > Groundwater | place... | reverse complement strand
TATGCATAAGTTGCTCATCATGCTGAATGTAATGCTTAAACATAACTCTTATTGGTCTTGTAATTATGCCATCTTTAATAATACCTGTATCCCTGATGCCAAGACAGTTGCTTGACGGGAGAGGGTCAGGGTGAGGGTGAATAACCAGCCTCCATTTTTTCTTGACGCTAGTATAGCATGATGATTATCTGGATTACATACGGGAATTGGCTGAAGGTTTGGCTCATGCCTCCCATGCACTACTGGGGATTGCAGATGTTTATGATAGACACAAGCGTGGTGGAACAAAGTCTTCACATGATGCCAAATTGCTAAGGTTTGCTGCGGAGGCTGAGATACATGGGTAACACTCAGTTGCCTATGTGGTCAGCCAGCACAGTTGCTTGTTGTCGGTCAAGGCTGAGTATCAGGCGGTCTTGTGGCGTGATATACTTGACTGAAAAAGGGGGTGATTATGAAGCATCTAGTTTGGTTCGTTGTTTTGGGGTTAATTCTACTATCAGTAATTGGTTGTGGTGAGGGAGGAGGTGGTGAGGGAGGAGGTGGTCAGGGAAGTCCAGTGCTTGTGCCACAGAGCCAGAATCTTGTTAATGGCATGATAACAGTCTCGGCCGGGGGGTATTACGACCAACCATTCTCGGTTACAAGCAGTATGCAAAACGCCAGGGTTACTGGTTATTTCGAGGCGTCCGGTGGGTCGGGAAACGATATTGTAGTCCTTGTCATGGATGATATGATGTTTACCAACTGGCTCAATAATCATCAGACTCCGGTTTGCTATAATTCAGGACAAATAACGGTTGCGAACTTTGATATGCTCCTTTGTTCTGGTTCAGGTGAGTATCATCTGGTTTTCTCAAACAGGTTTTCTGTCGTTAGTTCAAAAAGCGTGAGTACCAGGGTAGATTTGAACTGGTCGGAATTGAGATACCAATAGTCTGAGACCAAAAGGCTGAGTATCAAATGGTCTTGTGGCGGGACTTGGTTAATTGAGAGACTTGACATACCATCAACGGGGTTACCTAGATTATGAAGGATAATAGGAAGTGACTGAACATGAAAGTATGGACGAGAGCAATTATCTTGGGAATCCTAGTTATTGTTGTCGGTACCGGGACGTTAGTTGCTTGCGGGAAGAACCCCCAAGAGTCTTTGAGGGAAAGAGCTACTGAGTGGACTACCTTGCTTAGTTCGCTTCCAACAGGTAATGAGCAAGAAGACGTGAAGCATATTGAGAGTTTTCTCGAACCTTCAGCCGCTAGAACCGACAGAGCCCAGGAATACTACACAGCCTGGGTAAATTCTTCATCGCTTTGGAAGCCAGTTCTAGATTCAATTGAGGACGTGTCTATAGACCCAGATGGAGTTCACGGAACTATTCGGTGGACAAGAGTCGACGAATGGACAGGGGCAGAAACATTGGGCATAAAAACAGGAGATAGGCAGACAAGCACAGAAATTACCAAGTGGAAGCTGATAGATAAAGTGTGGTATCGAACTATGGAAGCTTCTGAAATAAAATAAGGAGATTGGATGGCTGCCGAGGCGGAGTATCAAGCGGTCTTGTGGTGGGATATACTTAATTGAAAGGAGGTAGGGTATGATTTATAAAGCCTACGATATTTTGGTCTTGGTGATGTTAATAGTTATGGGTCTTTGTCTAACAGTCATTGGTTTTTTGCTAAGAATGCCTGGCGCTGGGGAAGTAATTTGGTGGCTTATAATGGGTTTAGGAATAGTGATATTGGTACTAGGCCTTGTGGGCATTGGCTTTACTGCTACACAGGCGACTGATATGCCCTGTCCTTATTGTAATAAGAAAATAGTGCCGAGAGTTAAATCGGGTTCAGGTCATCTGTATTTGTCTCGGAAGGAAGAGGCCTAGGGGCAGAGCCTCGTGAGCGGGCTGCTGAGGTGGAGTATCAGACTGTGTTGTGGCGGGACTTGTTCAACTGAAAGGGGGGCAACTATGGAGCTAGAGACTAATCTTATCTATTGTGGCGATAAGTAGCCCAGCCAGCGGATTTGGAGAATAAGCGTTGAAGATGCAGCATCAAGGTCAAAAAAAACTGCGAAGTGATTTTCATTACCTTTGGGAACGGCTAGATACTGCTAGAGAACAGCATCTTATAACCCCAGACGGTCACAAGTTTACTGCCTCTGCATGCCGAACTGTAAGAGGTTCCCATAAAGGACAAGAGTTCATTCGAGTTAAACAAGCTAACCAAGAATATGCTCGTATTTACTCATGCTGCTGGGGACACACCACTAACTGCTATGATACCCGTATTGGTGGTTATAGTGATGGATTAGATTCATGGGCTGAGAGTTTGATGCAGAAACCTAATGATGAAGTTATTCGCTCTTTTGACATGCTACTCAATTCAAATGAATTGGACTATGACCAGGCTGTGAGCCGACTTCCAGAAGAACCTGGAGTCTATCTAATCTACGACAGAAAGCAAAAGAAACATATCTATGTGGGCAGGACCAAAAACATAAGAAAAAGAATCCAGCAGCACAGACACTATCAAAGTGAGAATGCTCGGCTTTACGGCCAGCAAGTCCAGAGGGGACTAATCACAGAAGGGACCTGTGTCAATTCTATGGAAGCCCAGCAATACTTGTCTTTAAATTGCACGGTAAAGCATTTAATTATTCCCGATGATAAACGACAAAAGTATCCTTGGATGAGACGCTCCCTTTTAGAGCATTATGCCATTTCTGTCATTGAACCTGAATACAATATCGCTTGCGAATTTGAGCATTAGTCTATCAAGCTGGTGGCTTTCACTGACGTCAAGCCCAGCCAGCGGATTTGGGGAGGACAGGGAACAAGCACCTGAGTCCTTAAGGAATGAAATACTGATAAGGGACCACAGGGCTTCAGATGAATCAACGGAGCGCAAGAAGATTTAGCAGACTCGAAACCCTTCAGCTTCAAGAGCTGTGAGATATGGAACTATTAGCAGTACTGGCTATTATTGCCTTGGTTGTGCTTCTGTTATTGCCTTATTTGCGGCAAAGAAGAGTAAAGCGAAGGATTAAGGAGATTCACGAAAGATTCCTGAGAGGAGAGACTATAGTAGCAATTGACTTGGAGACCACAGGACTAGACCCTAGAAAAGACAGGATTACCGAGGTAGGAGCGATAAAGTTTCGTAATGGCGAGTTGTTAAACGAGTTCACCACTTTAATTGACCCCCTAATCTCCATACCTATAGAGGTTCAGAAGAAAACTGGAATTACACCTGCTATGGTTAAAGGGAAGCCAACATTTAACGAAGTAGCGAATGGGTTGAAGGAATTTATAGGCGATTGTCCTTTGGTAGGCTATAACCTCATTGAATTTGATTTCCCATTCTTAAAGGAAGGAGGTTTGAACTTACCTAACGAAAAATATGATGTTTTACAAATGGCTCGCTTCTTGCTTCCTAGGCACATTCGCAAGGGAAAAAGATGGATAAAAAGGCGGTATCGCCTTGAATTAGTTGCAAGAGATTTGGGAATTCGTGTGAGCCGTTCTCATAGGGCTTTGGAGGATGCCAAGACGACGATGGAAGTCTTTAGGAAGCTTATCACCTAGCCCAGCCAGTGGATTTGGAGAAATAGACATTGCCTAGACTAGACATTCTATTCTGCCTAATAATGCTAATAGTAATCGTCGTTTATGCCTTTAGGCATCCTGAGAGCGTAGGTTAAACAGCCAAATCCCTTCTCAAAAGTTCCTCTTTCAAGTCTAGCCTTTATCGGTTAGTTTTTCACCACTTTAACCTGTATCCCTACCACTCGCAGTGAATTTGTCGCCTCGAGACCTCATCTCCCGAAACAACCACAACCCTCTCCTTAGTTTACGAGATTGTTTAGCAACTCCCCTCTGAGATTGCTTCGTCGTTAACACTCCTCGCAATGACATGGAGGTGTGCCTCGCAATGACAGAAAAGGGCGCTCCTCGCAATAACATGGAGGCGTGCCTCGCAATGACAAATAAACAACCTCAGTTTATCTGACTTGAAGTTAATAAATCTTGATGATAAGCTAGAGTGTATCAGTAAAAATCCGCATCGAAATGAAAGACGAACAAAGCCACCGCGTTCCTACAAGTGATGATATTGAAGTCTCTACCTACCTGGGGATTGCCAAGGAACTGCACGGTGAACAATCTGCACCTGAACCGAAACCATTACCTCCTGAGGAACGAGAAACCATAGTAGTAATCGACTTCGGCTCCCAATACAGCATGCTTATAGCGAGGCGAATACGAGAATGCCACGTTTATTGTGAACTCGTGCCCTGGGATACCCCGTGGCAGAAAATAGCGCCACTTAATCCGCGCGGTTTCGTCCTGTCAGGAGGTCCAGCCAGTGTGTATAATCCTGGCGCCCCTGTAGCTCTGTCTTACGTCTATGATAAGCATCTGCCGGTAATGGGCATTTGTTATGGGATGCAGGTTATCACCCATCAACTCGGGGGACAAATATCTCCCGGAGAGAAACACGAATATGGTCATGCCATGTTATATTTGAATACCGAGGATTGCCCTCTTTTTGCCGGCCTTCCCCCCTCCTTTTCGGTATGGATGAGCCACGGTGACCAGATACTGAACCTCCCCAAAAACTTCAAAACTTTAGCCTATACCGATAACACGCCAGTGGCTGCTATGGGCAGCGATGATAGTGTCTTCGGACTTCAATTCCATCCTGAGGTAATCCATACTCCAATGGGGAAAACCATCTTTCAGAATTTCGTATATAAAGTATGCGGCTGCCAGGGTAATTGGACGCCGGCTAACTTCATAACTGAAAGCATCGAAAAAATTAAAAAACAAGTAGGAGATGGAAGGGTCATCTGCGCCCTTTCCGGCGGCGTTGATTCTGCAGTGACCGCTACCCTTATCCATCGTGCTATAGGCAGCAATTTGACCTGCATCTTCATCAACAATGGCTTATTACGCCGCCAGGAACCGGAGAGAGTGCTTAACACCTTCCTGCGCAATCTTAAAATGAATATAACCTATGTAGATGCCAGCGAGAGATTTCTGGAGCGGCTTAAGGGAGTGACCGACCCTGAAGTAAAGCGGCATATGATAGGCGAAGAATTTATCAAAGTTTTTGAGGAAGAAGCAGCTAAATTAGGAAAGGTCAATTTCCTGGCACAGGGCACCCTTTATCCCGACGTCATTGAAAGCAGTAGCGCCAGCGAAACAAAAGCTTCAGCTACAATAAAGAGCCATCACAATGTCGGGGGTCTGCCAGCCAAAATGAAACTCATCCTGATTGAGCCTCTGCGCTATCTTTTCAAAGATGAGGTAAGGGAAGTGGGAATGGCTCTGGGGTTGCCTGAAGATATGACCTGGCGACAGCCATTTCCCGGACCAGGATTAGCTATCCGCATTATCGGCGAGGTAACTAAAGAAAAGTTGGAGACACTCCGCGCCGCCGATTGGATAGTTATGAACGAGGTAAAGAAAGCAAAGCTGTATCGACAATTATGGCAAAGCTTCGCTGTGCTTACTGGCATCAAAAGCGTGGGAGTTACCGGGGATTATCGCAGCTATGGCTATACTATAGCTATCAGGGCAATAAACAGCGATGATGCCATGACCGCTGAATGGACACGTTTACCATATGACCTCCTCGCTAGAATATCTGACCGCATTGTTAATGAAGTGCCTGATGTCAATAGAGTGGTTTATGATATTACCAGCAAACCACCGGCAACTATAGAATGGGAATGAACGAAAATGGTGTTTAAAAACGTAGTGTGAGGCTTTAGCCTCATGCAAGCACGACCCTAAAGGGTCGCACTACAAAAATTGGGGCTAAAGTGTCCGAATTTTAAACAAGAAATCAAAAATTAAACAATCCCGAATAATTAAAGGAGGGAAAAAGATGGATTATGAATTCGAAGACAAAGATGATGAGTCACAAGATGTCGCAAACGACGTGGAGATGATTCGTGAAGATTTAATTGGAGAATTACAAGCCATAAATCAGTATCATCAACATATAGAGAGCATGGAGAGCGAAGAGGCAGCAACTATACTGGAACATATCATTGAGGAAGAAAAAGAGCATGTCGCTGAACTGCTCAAGTTAATCAGCCTCCTCGACCCTGTTCAGGCTGAAAAATTAAGTAAACAGGTTTGGTTTTAGACGATGGCACATAGACCTAAATTAAAGGGCGTAAAAAGTAACAGGAAGAAGCATAAGAAAAGGAAGTAAAATGGGCTTTACTAAGGCGAATATTACAGTATCAAATGCCTTAGATACTTCCAGGCAGGTAGAACTTGAACTCTTGGTAGATACAGGAGCAACCTTTACCCTCCTACCCAGTGTGACTCTTAAAGAGATTGGTGTTGAAGCTGATGTCAAATTTAAGCTGAGAACAGCCGATGGCAGGTTTATTGAGCGAGATGGCAGCACGGTCTGGATTGAGGTTGAAGGCAAGGGTTACAGAGTTCCGGTGATAGTTGGCGAAGAGGAAGATGTTCCCGTATTAGGGGTCACCACCCTCGAGATTCTTGGGCTTGAAGTAGACCCGATAACCAAAAGGCTAAAGCCAACAGAATACTTGTTGCTGTAATTAAGATATGAGGTTGTTTAGCAACCTATCCCCCTGGCCCCTTCCCCTTAAAAATCCCTCTAAATCCCCCTTTAGAAAAGGGGGAGTAAGGAGGATTTGACATTAGCAAGGGAAGGGGGAGTGTAGGTAAGAGAGGGGTGAAACCCCTCTCTATAAATCTCTTCCCCCTCTCCTTTGAAGGAGAGGGGGATAAAGGGGGTGAGGTTAGTAAACACTCTATAGAGACACAGAGGGTGAGGTTGACAAATAATCCGCTAGTAAATATTAAGGGTGAACTTTGAAGATATTGGTCATCGGCGGTGGGGCTAGAGAGCATACCTTGGTGTGGAAGATAGCCCAGAGCCCTAAAGTTAAACAAATTTACGTTGCTCCAGGAAATGCTGGCACAGCATCCATAGCGCAAAACTTAAATATTGCCCCTTCGGATATAGAAGAACTGGGCAAAGTCGCTCGTGATAAACATGTTGACCTCGCCGTCATTGGACCGGAGTCACCACTGACTCAAGGAATAGTGGACCATTTTGATAGCCTGGGTATCCCCGCTTTTGGTCCCACAAAAGCAGCCACTCAAATAGAGTCAAGCAAGGTCTTTGCCCGAAATTTGATGCAGAAATATGGCATCCCCTGCCCAAAAGGAGCGGTCTTCTCCGCTCATCATGAAGCCCGTAAATATCTTGAGCAGCAACAGCCGCCCATAGTGGTCAAGGCGGATGGACTGGCTGCTGGCAAAGGCACTATTATCACTGAGACCCTGGACGAGGCACAGAAAACGCTCAGCGACATCATGAAGACAAAAATATTTGGCTCAGCGGGCGATAGAGTGATAATCGATGAATACCTCACTGGAAAAGAGGTAAGCTTACTGGCTTTTACCGACGGCAAAACGGTCGTTCCCATGATTCCTGCCTGTGACTACAAGAAAATCGGGGATAATGACCAGGGACCTAACACTGGAGGCATGGGGGGCTATAGCCCACCGGGATTCTTCACCGCCAAGCTTGTCAACAAGGCTACCAATGCCATCCTGTTACCAGCAGTAAAGGCTATGGCTGATGAAGGCATACCCTATAAAGGGGTCCTTTACGCCGGGTTAATGCTCACTGGTAGAGAGATACTAAACTTAGAGTTCAATGCTCGCTTCGGCGACCCTGAAAGTCAGGTTACCCTACCACTCCTGAAAACGGACCTGGTAGATATATTAATGGCAGTAGTCGAGGGCAAGCTTGACCAGGTAAAGATAGAATGGAGCAGTGATGCTTGTGTGGGTGTGGTTATGTCTTCGGGAGGCTATCCCGGGAGCTACAAGACAGGCTTTCCTATAAAAGGATTGGATAAAGCAGAAAAAGATGCGCTCATCTTCCATGCTGGAACCAGGCTAGGTGACGATGGCACAATCTATACCAGCGGCGGGCGCGTGCTCACCGTAGCAGGCATAGGCAAGAATATCGCCGAAGCTCGAGAGAGGGTTTATGCTCACTTACCTGATATTTACTTCGAAGGTTGCTATTATCGTAAAGATATTGCCTTGAGGGAAATAAAAAGATAAACTCTAAATCCTAAGCACCAAACCGTAAAAGGAAATCAAAAGGCAAAAGTAAAAATGCAAAATGATAGAGAGTTAAAAATCAGTTTAGTAAAGCTTTTTTTTGCATTTTGATTTGAATTGTCAAATCCCCCTTACTCCCCCTTTCCTAAAGGGGGATTTAGAGGGATTTTGAATTGTAATTTTAATTTTTTATCTTTGATTTTTGATATTTATTAGAATTTGTTTAGAGCTTAGAAATTAGAATTTAGGATTTACTTAGCAATGGCATTAGTGGGAGTAGTGCTCGGCAGCAAAACAGACGCCAGTCTGATACAGCCTGGCATAGACATACTGGAGGAATTGGGAATTGATTACCAGGTCTCCGTTATTTCAGCTCATAGAAACCCTGACAAAGCCAGAAAATATGGATTGGAGGCAGGGAAAAGGGGCTTTGAGGTCATCATCGCTGCTGCTGGCTATGCGGCACATCTTCCCGGAATATTAGCTAGCTGGACAACGATTCCCGTAATCGGCGTTCCTTTATCCACCAGTGAGCTAAAAGGCGTGGATGCCTTACTTTCCATAACCCAGATGCCTGCAGGTGTTCCGGTAGCTTGCGTCGGCATAAACGGCGCCGAAAATGCCGCCTTGCTCGCTGCCCAAATTCTGGGGGTGAAGCATGATGAAATTAAACAAGCCTATAACAAATATAAACAGGGATTAGCAGGGGATTAATTATGATTGAGCGTTATTCCAGACCCCGGATGAAAAAGATATGGTCTGATAAGAGCAAGTTCGACAAGTGGCTTGAGGTAGAGTTAGCTGTCTGCGAAGCCTGGCTTGCACTGGGCGAAATTCCCAAAGAAGCAATAACTAAAATAAGGAAAGCTACCTACGACCCGGACCGCATCGCTGAATTCTTCAAGGTAACCCACCACGACATGACTGCCTTCCTTAAATCGGTGGCGGAAAGCCTCGGCGAGGAATCGCGTTTTATCCACCTCGGGCTTACCTCATCAGACGTTATGGATACCGCTTTAAGCCTCCAATTAAAAGAAGCGGCTAATATCCTGTCACAGGATATTGGCGACCTTATTTCCACCCTGGAGAATAAGGCTATAGAACACAAATATACCATTATGATGGGACGAACCCATGGCGTTCACGCTGAGCCAACAACCTTCGGCTTGAAGATAGCACTATGGGTTGAAGAGATGAAACGCAATGCTGAAAGATTACAGGATGCTACGCGAATTGTCTCCGTGGGCAAGATTTCAGGGGCGGTAGGCACATACGCTACTGTATCTCCAGAAGTGGAGAAGATAGCTTGCCAAAAATTAGGGCTTATTCCTGCTCCAATCTCGAGCCAGATAATCCAGCGCGACCGCCACGCTCAATTTGTCGCTACCTTAGCTATAACCGCCAGCTCACTGGAGAAATTCGCCACCGAAATCAGAAACCTTCAACGGACCGAAATCCTCGAAGTTGAAGAGCCATTTGAACCAGGACAAACAGGTTCTTCAGCGATGCCCCACAAGCGAAATCCCGAACTTTGCGAACGTATCTGCGGGCTCGCCAGATTAATGAGAGGATATGTCACCACCTCTCTGGAAAACGTCGCTTTGTGGCATGAGCGTGATATCAGCCATTCCTCAACGGAGCGCATCATCATGCCCGATTCCTGCCTGGCACTGGATTATATGCTCTCCCTGTTCACGTCGGTAATAAAGGGACTCAAGGTCTACTCCGAAAATATGCGCCGTAATCTCGAGCTTACCCAGGGATTAATCTTCTCACAACGGATTCTCCTCGCTTTAATAGACAAAGGACTAAATCGAGAGAAAGCCTACCAAATAGTGCAGCGGAATGCTATGGAAGCCTGGCAGCAAAGGAAGAACTTCCTATCTCTTCTCGAAGCCGATAACCAGGTTACCGCTCATCTAACCAAGTCGGAATTAGAATCCTTATTTGACTATAGCTATTACTTGAAGTATGTGGATAACATTTTTGAGCGGCTGGGGCTGGTTTCACCCTCACCGTGAAAAACAAAAACTCAAAGGTTAAACAGCAAAATGACAGAGCAAAAAGCAAAATCTAAATACGAAATCCGAAACAATAAAAGAGCAAAAGGCAAAAATCAAAATGCAAAATGACAAAGCAAAAGTTAAAAAGTAAAGTATTTTGGCATTTTGAATTGTAATTTTAATTTTTTATCTTTGATTTTTGATTTTTAGGCTGAGGATATGTCTATCTTGTTGGAAACCAACTTATCACTCCCGTTATTCAAGCGGGGCAAGGTGCGAGATGTCTATGATTTAGGGGACAAGCTCCTCATCGTATCCACCGACCGCATCTCTGCCTTTGACTACGTTCTACCCTGCGGCGTTCCTGAGAAGGGAAGAATTCTCAATCAGCTCTCCGCCTTCTGGTTTAAAAAAACAGCCCATATAATCCCCAATCACTTTATTAAAGTAATTGATAGCCTGGACGCCCTTCAGGACATTATTGCGAGGAACGAGATTCCTCGCCTGTCATTGCGAGGCGAAGCCGAAGCAATCTCAATTAGAGAGTTGCCCGATTATCTCACCCAACGCTCCATGCTCACAGCCAAAGCTCATCGTATCCCGGTGGAATGCATCGTTCGAGGCTACCTTTCTGGTTCAGCCTGGGCAGAATATAAACAAAGCGGCAGCATCAGTAATATTCACCTACCCTCGGGGATGCCGGAAAATGAGGAACTTCCCCAGCCCATCTTCACCCCCACCACCAAAAGCGATGTAGAACATGACCGCCCCTTGACTAATGACGATATAGTAGAGCTTGGCATCGAGCACTTAATGGCAGAAATGGAACGAAAGAGTTTACTTATCTATCGCTTTGCTCAAGACTACGCTAAGACCAGGGGCATTATAATCGCCGATACCAAATTCGAGTTTGGCGTTATCGATGGTAAGCTAGCGCTTATCGACGAGCTATTAACGCCGGACTCAAGCCGTTTCTGGGATGCCCGTCAATACAAGGTTGGACAATTTCAGTATAGCCTGGATAAACAGCCAGTCCGAGATTGGCTGCTGGCTTCAGGATGGGATAAGGAATCCCCACCACCCACACTGCCACCGGAGGTAATCCAGGCCACCACAGAGCGCTACCTCAAGATTTACAGCCTGTTCACCAAGGAGTAAAATTATTACAGACGTCCCTGTAGCTCAAGTGGATAGAGCGGCTGCCTTCTAAGCAGCGGGTTGCGGGTTCGAGTCCCGCCAGGGACGCCAGATAAGATTGAGCGATTGAAGAATATGACTGACCATGGTGCATATACCAAGGAGGTAGTTAAGGTATGAAATATCCAGTTGTTGTGCATAAAAGCGAATATGGCTACGATGTCCATTGTCCAATTCTTCCCGGCTGTCATAGTCAAGGAGATACACTGGAAGAAGCCTTACAAAATATAAAGGATGCAATTATTACTTACCTTGAGATGATATCCGAGGAAGCCAAAGGCTCTATCTACGAGGTAGAGGTAAAAGTCTAGAGATGCTATTTACAGACCTCTCCTCAGAGCGCGTAGTCAATGCCCTATCAGAGGTTGGATTTAAGGTAATCAAAGAAGGAAAACATATCGGTATGTCTGACGGAGTTCATTGAGTAACTATTCCACGCCACAGAAGAATAAACCCGTATACGCTCAGGGCAATCATTAAGGATGCTGGCCTTAGCGATGAAGAGTTTAAAAAATTAATTTAGAAAAAATAAGCCCCGATGTTTATGGAGAAGAGGAATTTTGCTAGATAAAGGTTTTGAATTTAGATATTAGGATTTGTTTAGGGTTTAGTGCTTTGAGTTTAGGATTTAACTTGGAGATTGCTTCGTCCGTCAGTTGACGGACTCGCAATGACGAGGGGGTGCGCCTCACAATCACAGGATGGTGTCGTTGCCAGCCTTCTCCTGTCATTGCGAGCCCTTCGTTTCTTGTCATTCTGACCCTGACTCTGAGTGTAACGAAGAGGAAGGGGAAGAATCTCGCTCAGGGTAAACTCCGCGAAGCAATCTCATAGCACAGAAACTACACGAATTACGAAGAGGCTGCTAGCTGTGTTATAATACAAAAATCTGCAATGCATATGCCAGATATGAGGGCTTGAAGGCATTATCGGCGAGATGATAAAAAAATGGGGCGAAGGATGAGAAAATTTGCCTGTCTGGGGGTGATATTGGGCATTTTAGTCATCCTGGGCCTTTTTCTGCCCCACTGGCACATTGCTATTGGCAGCCCAGATGTCGAGACGATTAGACCCACAAATTACTATAATAATGCAGGGGCAACTACTAATCCTACACAAGCATACGATGGGAACACAGCAACGTCCGGCAATACTAAGTTCACATCAAACAACGATCCTTCAATCAACTACGGGCAAGATGCTAGTAATATTGATGCTTGGGAAAGCAAATCTCAAAGCTGGGATTCAGCTACTTTATATGCCACGATAGAGAGAGAGCAAGCAACTGATGATACTGCTGGAGTATATATTATAAATTCGGCCGGGACAGAAAAACATACTTTATTGGCAATGGGAAGTTCGGCATTCTCCAAGCAAGAAGTTTCTCAAACTTTAAATTCTGCTGATTGGGGAGGTTCGGGATTTCCTGATATTTACGATTTAAGAGTGAAGGTTAAAACCGGTAAGTCCGGCGGGCCAGATAACAAATATCTCAAAATTTATGATATTAGAATTGAGGGGAGTTATAACCCGCCGCCCACTGTGGGCACCATCGCCATTTCACCAAGTTCTATGACGCCACAGGAGGAATGGACAAACATAACCATTTCCGTGACGGATTATAATACTCTTGCTGATGTGAATCAGGTCAATGTCACTGTGTTCTATGACGCTGCGGGAAGTGACCCCTCAGCGCCAGGCACCACCAATGTCTCCACCTGTGCCATCCTCACCTGGACCAGGGGCGGCTCTCCCGTGTGGTCTCTTGCCCCGGCAAGCACGACATGGACAATCAATGCTGCTGGATGCAGTGCGGGCAGCGATAGTGCAACGACGGATAATTGGGTGTTCTCCTTCAAGGTAGGCAAGGTAGCTACCCATTCCCCTGGCAGTGATGATTGGGATATCTACGCTAAAGCAACGGACAGCATCAGCCAAACCGGGGATAATTATCTCCGTGATGTAGAGATGAACTGGTATGGCGAGATAGCGGTGGAGACTTCAAACATCTCCTGGGGAATTGTAACTCCCGGCTGCAGTAACGAAACTTCTCCGGTGGTGAACATTACATACATCTGCAACGGCAACTACTCTGAGCAGGTGAAGACATCACAGAACTGGACCAGCGCTTCGGGCAACGTAACCCTGAATACCACTGGCAGCCCGGGCGCAGGGGAGTTTTCCCTGAAGGCTGATGATGATGATACCATCGCGGACGCTATGCAGGTTCTCAGTGCGTCGTATACCACTTTTGACACTGGCACTCAGACCACTGAGGCTGGGAATGTGGAAAACAACAATCACCTCTGGCTCTCACTGGGCATAGGCATCCCGGTTGCCAACTACTCCGGCACAATTTACTTCGGCATTGCCCAGTAACCCACCCTCATCCTTCGCTGACTCTTCCCCCTGCTTTCGCAAGGGTTCGGCTCAGGACAGGCTCTAACCTCTCCCGTCACTCTTTTTTGTCATTGCGAGGCATGTAATGCCGAAACAATCTCCCGGCAGTTTCACCCTCACCTTAATTCCTTCCCCTTCACTTCGTTCAGGGTCAGACA
>Ga0210017_1003173_pt1 | contig 13895 bp, 11 predicted proteins | sample CryGeyCG2014_020_FD_183966 | JGI IMG/M metagenome (GOLD analysis project Ga0210017, IMG submission 183966) | Groundwater microbial communities from aquifer - Crystal Geyser CG08_land_8/20/14_0.20 (SPAdes) (version 2) | ecosystem: Environmental > Aquatic > Deep subsurface > Groundwater | place... | reverse complement strand
GAGAGGAAAAAGGCATGATTCCTGACCCGGCCTGGAAAGAAGGTTATTTTGAAAATGCTTTTGAAAAAGTTTGGCGGTCGGGCGACACCTACAATCTTTCGATTGGCCAAGGTTATTTATTGGTAACGCCGATTCAGGTTGTCACTGCTTTTTCCGCGATTGCCAATGGCGGCCGGCTTTTGGAGCCCCGCGTTGTTAAGGGCGTGATCGATACTGCCTCGAATCCTGATTTCAATTTTCAGGAAAACGGCCAAAAAGCGATAAAAGAACTGCCGCCGCAGATTATCCGGGAAGATTTTATTGACGCAAAAAACCTGCAGATTGTGCGCGAGGGAATGCGCGACGCGGTGCGTTACGGGTCCTCCGTGATTCTTAATTCTTTGTCAGTGAAATTAGCGGCAAAGACCGGGACGGCGGAAACTTCAAAACCCGGCTATTATCATAACTGGGTAACTGTTTTCGGTCCCTACGAAGATCCGGAAATTGTTTTGACCGTGGTAATTGAAAATGTGAAAGAGGCGCAGGTGGCGGCGCTTCCGGTAGCGAAAAATGTGCTGAACTGGTACTTCAATAAATAAATCAAATATCAAATATAACTGCAGGAAAATAGTTCTCCGGGAATTTTTATGTCAGGATTATTAGTCAGCCCGTGCTTGACAAGGTCGTATGAAAGCGGTAAGTAAAAGATAGTGGAAGGTGGTTGATTGACGCTTCATCTTTCCTCCTTTTCGTAGCCCTACCAGTATGGAATAGCGCGCCATGCTGGTAGGGGGGATTTCCCCCACCTCCTCTTGGGAAGGCCCTATCGGATAGAGTATCCTTGCTCTATTCGGTAGGGCCTCTATTTTTTTATTCATTCCTTTGTTTAAGATTATTTATGAGTTTGACCTTTTGGTTGTGCTTGTTTAGTATAATTTATATATGAAGAAATTCCTGACTCGCGAGGGCTACGAAAAACTAAAAAACGAACTGGATTATTTGAAGAACGTGAAGAGAAAAGAAATCGCCGAGCGCTTGAATCACGCCATTGGTTTTGGCGATTTGTCGGAAAACGCCGCTTACCACGAAGCCAAAGAGGCGCAGTCTTTTATGGAAGGCCGGATTTTGGAATTAGAAGCAATGCTAAGAAACGCAGAGATAGTGGAAAACAAAAACTCGGGTTTCGTTTGTTTAGGTTCGGAGGTGGATTTGGAGTGCGAGGGTAAAAAAGAAAAGTTCAAGATTGTTGGTCCAAACGAAGCCGACCCTTTATTGGGAAAAATCTCGGCTGAGTCGCCCTTAGGCAAAGCGTTAATGGAAAGAAAACAAGGAGAAACGGTAATTATTGAAACAGCCGAAGGAAAAGCAAAATATAAGATACTGAAGTTTGAATAAAAGATGTTTAATCTGGCAGATTAAACAATATAACAACCCGGTGACGAAGTGTCACCTCTCCAACATCTGTCTTTATTTTTTAAACGTACGAGAACCGTTCTCGAACGCTCTTTGACGCCAGATTTTTGATATGCTAAGATGGCAAAGAGAATGGACTTGGGGCGAGCGAGTCGCTTCGACAAATACCTTGAACGTAATCTTCCGGTCTGAGGAAAGCTGCCAGGGTGAAGCGCATAAGCTACGCAAAGACCCCTAGGTCCATTCTCCCGTATAGAACAAAGGCCCGAAGAGAAACCTCGAGGGCCTTTTGACTTTGGTTATAAAGAACGTTAAAATGGAAAAATGTGGTAACCATTGATGAATTGAGAAAAATCAGGCTAAAAAAATTAGAGGCAATTAAAAAAGCTGGTTTTTCTGTTTATCCGGAGAAAACAAAAAGAACGCAGACGATCAGCGATGCCCTTAAAAATTTCTCCAACCTTAAAAGACAGGAAAAAGAAATAATCCTTGTTGGCAGAATAAGATCGTTAAGAGAGCACGGCAAAGCCACTTTTGTCCATCTCGAAGATGGTTCGGGCCGGATGCAGGCTTTTTTCCGGCAGGATCGGATCGGGGAAAAGGGTTATCGCTTTTTCCTAGACAATTTTGACATCGGCGATTTTATAGAAGTAAAAGGAATTCTTTTTGAAACTAAGCGGGGAGAAAAAACCATTGAAGCCGCTGATTTCAAGATGCTGGCAAAGAGTCTTTTGCCTCTGCCGGAAAAATGGCACGGCCTTAAAGATATTGAAGAAAGATACCGCAAACGCTATTTGGATTTGCTTTTTAATCCTGAAGCAAAAGAGAAATTTATTGTCAGGGCGAAGATAATTAAAGAAATCCGGGCGTTTTTAGAGCGTAAGGGCTTTTTAGAAGTGGAAACGCCGATTTTACAGCCGCTTTACGGCGGCGCCCGCGCCAAACCATTTGAGACCCACCTTAACGCTCTGGATATTGACCTTTATTTAAGGATTTCGCCGGAGCTTTACTTAAAAAGATTATTAGTCGGCGGTTTTGAAAAAGTTTACGAATTAGGCAAATGCTTCCGTAACGAAGGGATGGATAAATTCCATAATCCGGATTTCACCATGCTGGAATTTTACTGGGCTTTCGCGAATTATAAAGAACTGATGAAGTTCACCGAAGAAATGTTCGAAAAAGTTTTAATCGCTATTTTCGGCTCTACGGAAATTTCTTTTCAAGGCAAGAAAATTGACTTTAAGACGCCTTGGCCGCGCTTGGAGTTTGACGCGCTTTTCCGCAAAGAAACAAAAATTGACTACGACACAATTAACGAGCAGGGTTTATTAGAAAAAACAAGAGAGCTGGGAATTGAACCGGAAAAAGGTGCCTCGAAAGCCGCGCTTGCCGACGAGATTTTCAAAAAATTCTGCCGGTCGAAAATCGAACAGCCGGCATTTGTAATCAATTATCCTTTAGGTTTTCAGACTCTTGCCAAAGCGCTGGAAGACAACCCAAAACGGTTGGCGAATTTCCAATTGATTGTTGCGGGTACCGAGCTGGTGAACGCTTTTTCGGAACTGAATGACCCGTTTGAGCAGAGAAACCGCTTTGACGAGCAGGAAAAACTGGCAAAAATGGGATTTGCCGAAGCGCATAAGAAAGACGAAGATTTTATTGAGGCCTTGGAATACGGAATGCCGCCGGCCGCCGGTTTTGGCTTGGGTATTGACCGATTAGTGGTTTTATTGACCGATTCCGAGTCAATCAGAGACGCCATCTTGTTTCCGACAATGCGTCCTAAACCATAAAACTTGTAACATGAAACTTAATGTTATATGTTTCAAGTTTTCATGTTGCGAGAGGTTATGCCTTTAACTCCACTTCATCTTGGCTCCGGTCTATTTTTCGGAATTATTTTTTTAAAGCTTTTGGACTTGCCGGCATTTTTGTTTGGCAGCGTTTTTCCGGACATCGAGCCGGCAATTGTGGTTATTTTTAACCATAATTATCCGTATTTAAGTTATCCGCACCATGGGATAATACATTCGTTTCTGGCAGGAATTCTGGCCGCGATTTTGCTTGCTTTGCTTTTAAGGCCGTTGCAAAAAACATTTATTAAATACGGCAAAAGATTTTTTGGCGAAATGTATCCCGGCAATGAAAAACCTTTTTTCACGATTTTTCTCGCTGCCTTTTCCGGCTATTCTTTGCATATTTTGTTTGATTCGTTCACCCACTATGATGTTTTGCCTTTTTGGCCGCTGAAATTAAACCCTTTTTTAAGACTAATTTCTGTTTCGCAAAGCCAATTATTAGTTTATTTTTTAAGCGCTTTAGGTTTAATCTTTTTTCTTGTCCATTTTAAGAACCTGCCTCGCTAACGCTTGGCCGTCGGCTCGACGAAGTCGGCCTTTGGCCAGATGAAGTCGGTAGAACCTTGCTCCTGATGGATTAAGAACCTGCCTTGCTATTGCTCGGCAGAACCTTGATTCCTTCGGAATTTGGAAAACAAGAAAAAACCAACAATTTTATGACCCGAGAAAAAGCTTTTGGGCTTATCCAGCAATACGTAAAAAACCAAAACAGCATTAAGCATATGCTGGCTACCGAAGCCATTATGAAGGCGCTTAGCCGCCGCTTCAATGAAAACGAAGAAACCTGGGCTTTAGTCGGTCTGCTTCACGATATTGATATGGAAGTGGCCGACTACAAAAATAATCCTACCAAGCACGGATTAAAAGGCGCGGAAATGCTCGAAGAAATGGGCGTTGAAAAAGTGATTACCGACGCGGTCAGGGCGCATAATCCCTTGACGGGCAAGAATCCGGAAACTTTGATGGAAAAAGCGATTTTCTGCGCTGACCCTTTAACCGGTTTAATTGTTGCCGCTACCTTGGTTTTGCCCAGCAAAAAACTCGCTGACTTGGCACCCAATTCAGTTTTAAAACGTTTTCGGGAAAAATCTTTTGCCGCCGGCGTTAACCGGGAAATTTTGGCAACCTGTTCCGAAATTGGTTTAACCCTGGACGAATTCGTGGAAATCGGGCTGAAAGCGATGCAGAGCATTGCTTTTGATTTGGGGCTTTAATAGATACCCTCGACTGAAGTCGTGATACTTCGTACCAACAATTTTTGCGAAAATTTCAGTTTCGCAAAAATTGGGGTCTATATATTTCCTCGCCTTCATCTCGCGCTGAAGCCGTGGTCTTCGGCGAAGAATTATGAAGCTCCACGGGCTAACGCCCGTGGTATCTTCTCCGCTTGCTTTTGCGGAGCTGAAAAATGAAAGACAAACAAAAGAAAAGTACTTCGGGCTCCAGTTTCAAGGTCTACGGTTATCGCTGGATTGTGCTTCTGGCGTTTATGCTGGTCATCCTGGTGAATCAACTACTGTGGATTTCCTTTGCTCCTATCACGAGCAGCGCTGCCAGCTACTATGGGGTCTCGGATCTGGCCATCGGACTCTTGTCCGTGAGCTTTATGGTGGTTTATCTCGTGATGTCGATCCCCGCCTCCTGGCTTATCGATACGCAGGGCATCCGTCTGGCGGTGGGGATCGGCGTGGCACTCACGGGGATCTTTGGTCTGGTCCGCGGCCTGGTCGCAACAGGATACACCTGGGTACTCATATCGCAGATTGGGATCGCCATCGGACAACCGTTCATCCTGAATGCCATCACCAAGGTGGCGTCAGCCTGGTTTCCGATCCGCGAGCGCGCCACCGCAACTGGGTTCGGATCGCTCGCCATGTACCTAGGGATTCTTCTGGGTTTGGCGCTGACCCCGTACCTCACGCTCGCCTCCGGCATCGCCGGCATGTTGCTCATCTATGGCGTCCTGTCCGCGATTGCGGCCGTTGCGTTCTTCGTTCTGATGAGGGAACGTCCCCCAACGCCTCCTTGCCCTTTTGACCAGGAAGCGCGCTCGTTGGTTTTAGACGGGCTCAAGGGTATGCTGGCCAAGCGCGACTTCCAGCTGCTTATGCTCATCTTCTTTGTGGGGCTGGGCGTGTTCAATGCCGTTACCACTTGGATTGAAAACATTGTGGGGCCGCGAGGGTTTTCGACCACCCAGGCCGGGATCATTGGCGGATTGATGATCGTGGGGGGCATTGTTGGGGCCGTGGTCATCCCGTCACTTTCAGACCACTACCGCAAGAGGATCCCTTTCATTATCTTTACCCTGGCGGGGGCAGTTCTGGGACTCGTGGGCGTCACCTACGCCGCAAACTACGGTCTGCTTCTTGCCTCGGCGTTTGCTCTGGGATTCTTTCTGCTGAGTGCCGGTCCGATCGGGTTCCAATACGGGGCGGAGATCGCCTATCCGGCACCGGAGGGAACCTCCAATGGGTTGCTTTTACTTATGGGACAGATCTCGGGGATCCTCTTTATCCTGGGGATGGATAGCTTTAAATCGCCGGCAACGGGCTCGATGGTACCACCCTTAATGGTGCTCATCGGGCTGATGGTTTTCAGCCTTTTGCTTTCTATACGGCTCAAGGAGTCAGCTCTAATAACGGAGAAGGAGGCTTCCGGCGCTTCGCTCTGATGGAGTGCCATCCCCTCCGGTCATAGCGTCTCGGTGGAACTTCAGGAAGAAATTCCCGAGAGTTTTCCAGTGGGAAAGGCGTAATTCACCTGAGGCCGTTGGTTTCCGATAAAATCAACGGCTTTTATATTTATTTTGCCATTTTGAATATAGAAAAGAGATGTGCTACGATAAAAAAATGAAGATAGGCAACGCCTTGAGTTTTTGATTAAGAACGATTATCTACAAAAAACTGCAAACTACTAACTAAAAGCTAGGTTATGTTGGACATTAAATTCATCCGCCAAAATCCGGAGAAAGTTAAGGAGGGCTGCCGTAAAAAGCAGGTGAAAGTTGATATTGATAAATTGCTCGAGATAGACAAAAAGCGGCGCCTGCTGATGGTTGAACTTGAAGCCATTAAAGCTAAAAAAAATAAAGCCAGCAGGGAAATTAGCGCGCTAAAAAGCGAGGCAGAGAAAAAGAAAATCATTAAAAAAATGCAGGGGTTAGATAAAGACGGCGATAAGCTGGCAAAAAAACTTCGGGAAACAGAAAAAGAATTCACCAGCTTGATGCTGATGGTTCCTAATCCGCCGCTCGAAGAAGTGATTGAGGGAAAAGACGACAGCGAAAACAAAGTTCTGCGCGAAATAGGGGAGCGGCCGAAATTCGATTTTCCTTACAAAGATTATTTAGAGCTTGGAGAAAAATTAAACCTTATCGACGTCAAAAGAGCGGCAAAAACTTCTGGTTCCCGCTTTGGTTTCATTAAAAACGAGGCCGCCTTGATGGAGTTTGCCTTGGTAAAACTCGCTTTTGACTTGTTAAGAAAAGAGGGCTTTGAACTGGTGGTGCCGCCGGTTTTAATAAAACCAGAACCATTCCGGGCAATGGGTTATTTAGAAAGGGGAAGCGAGGAAGTTTATTATTTTCCGAAAGACGATCTTTATCTTGTTGGCACTTCGGAACAAATCATTGGGCCGATGCATCAGGATGAAATTTTTGAAGAAAAAGACTTGCCGAGAAGATATGCCGGATTTTCTTCCTGTTTCCGGCGCGAGGCCGGCGCTTCGGGAAAAGATACCAAAGGAATTTTGCGCGTTCATCAGTTTGACAAAATAGAAATGTTCAGTTTTTGTTTGCCGGAAAAGTCGCGAGAAGAACATCAGTTGCTTTTGTCCCTCGAAGAAAAATTGATGCAGCTGCTTGAGCTTCCTTACCACGTTTTGGACATCTGCAGCGGCGATTTGGGCGATCCGGCCGCCGCCAAATACGACATTGAGGCCTGGATTCCTTCGGAAAACCGCTACCGGGAAACCCATTCGACCTCGAACTGCACTGATTTTCAGGCCAGGCGGCTTAATATCCGCTTTCGCGACAAAACCGGAAAATTAAATTTTGTCCACACCCTTAATGGCACTGCTTTCGCTATTCCCCGGTTGCTGATTGCCATTATTGAAAACTATCAGCAAAAAGACGGCAGTATCCGGGTGCCAACGGTTTTGCAGTCGTATCTGGGAAAAATAGAAATCAAGTAAAACAACGGTTATGGATGGTGTGCCAAAAACAATTGTCATTCTTCACGGCTGGGGATCATCTTCCCATTCCTGGCTAAGGGCAAAGGCGCTTCTTGAAGCGAAAGGCTATAATGCTCTAACCCCGGATTTGCCGGGTTTCGGCCGGATGAAACCGCCCCTTAGGTCGTGGCGCATTGATGATTACGTCGAATGGGTAAAAGATTTTTTGACTGATCTGGAACTTGACCGGGTTTTTCTGCTCGGCCATTCTTTTGGCGGAAGAATCGCGATAAAGCTGGCGGCTAAGTATCCGGAACTGTTTGCCGGTTTGATTCTTGTTTCTGCCGGCGGCATAAAACACAAAAAAACCCCTTGGCAAGCTTTTCTTTTTTATCTGGCAAAGATTGGCGGCTTTTTATATATTTTCTCCTTTTTTCCTTTTTTTCGCCGGCTTTTTTACCGCTTTATTGTCCGGCGCCGCGATTACTTTGAGGCCGACGGGGTGATGCGCGAAACTTTTAAAAAAGTAATCGAAGAAGATTTAGCCCCGCTTCTAAAAGAAATTTCGGTGCCAACCGCCATTATCTGGGGTGAAAAAGACAAGATGACGCCTGTTAGCGATGGCCAATTGATGAACACGGAAATAAAATCCTCGGTACTTACCATTATTCCGGAAAACGGCCACGCGCTTAATCTTGACGCTTCGGAAAAGTTAGTAGCCGCGATTATTGAATTTTTGCGCAGACAAGGAGCCGGTTAGTTTATATGATTACTGCCTTAAGCATTGTTTGGCTTTTCTGCTCGCTTAAAGCGATTTTATTTTGGCTTTATCTTTGGCAGTTAAAAGAATACCATTGGGGACGATTCCGGGCGCATTTTCGCACTCTTAGGGGCCGGCTGATTCTGCTGAACAAAACGCTGGCCATAAAGCTTTTTTTCATTATCGGTTATCTTGCTACTCCCCTGATTGCCCGTATTTCTCTGCTGATTCCGTTTGATCCAACTCTTTATCCCATTTATCTAAGTTTTTTTCTTTTTCTTTTTTATTTTTTCGGCGCGGCAAAAACCGTTTACGGCTTTTTGAGCGGTACGCTTATCCGACCGGTTTTCACCAAGAAAGCAATTTTTCTTTTCTTGCTCGCGAGCGGCCTTTTTGCCCTGGCGCCTTTTTTGTTTTATTCTTTGCTGAACAGAATTCCTGCCAAATGCTCTGCCAACTTTGCCGGTTGTTTTGCGCAAACGGTTCTTCTTATAGATATTCTTAGCCCGCTGATTGTTTCGCTAATCGTGCTTTTCTTCCAGCCCTTTACGGCTTTGTGGCGGAATTACGTTATTTATCAGGCAAAGAAAAAACGAGCGAGCTTTAAAAAGCTTATAGCTATCGGCATTACCGGCAGTTACGGCAAAACCTCGGTAAAAGAATTTCTTTATGAAATTTTAAGCCGCCGCTTCAATGTTTTAAAAACCGAAGCGCACCAAAACGCAGAAATCGGCATCAGTCGCTGTATTTTAGAGCGGCTGAATTCCCAACAGGAAATTTTTATTGCCGAGATGGGCGCTTATAATTGCGGCGGAATCCGGCTTTTGGCCGGGATTGTCCAGCCGAAAATTGGGATTTTAACCGGTATCAGTGAACAGCATCTGGATACTTTCGGTTCGCAGGAGAATATTATCCGGACAAAATTTGAGCTGATTGAGAGTTTGCCCGAGGAAGGGACAGCGATTTTGAACGGCGACGACGCCAATATCAAAGATCAAATCTTAAATATCAAAAATTACAACTTAAAAGTCAAAAATATAAAATTTTGCGCTACCGAAAGTAGAAATGATATTTGGGCAGAGAATATTGCGGTAGAAAGAGAAAGGATTTCGTTCCGGGCAAAAACGACTGGTGGCGAGGAAGCGGATTTTCAGGTTAATCTGCTTGGCCGGCAAAACGTGATTAATATCCTTTTGGCAACGCAGTGCGCCAAAGAGCTGGGAATGAGCTTAAAAGAAATTAGCGAGGCGGCCAGAAACATCAACCCGAAGCAGAGCGGAATTACTTTGATTAAAGGCAGGGACGGCTTAAATGTTTTAGATTCAACTTATTCTGCCAATTCCCAGAGTATAATTGCCCATTTGGATTATCTGGCTCTTTGGCCGGGGAAAAAAGCAATAATTATGCCGTCTTTAATCGAGCTTGGCACTGCCAGCGAGGCGGTGCATCAGAAAATCGGCAAAAAAATCGCCGAGGTTTGCGACTTGGCAATAATCACTACCTTTGACGGCCTAAAAGCGCTTCGCCAGGGAGCGGCAGAAGTGAAAGATAATTTTCCAATAACTTATTCGGAAAACAGCGAGGAAACTATTAAGATAATCAAAGACAATTTCAAGGAAGGCGATATTGTGCTTTTGGAAAGCCGTGTGCCGGAGAAGATAATTAATTATTTGGAAGGAAAATAAGACGATGAAAAATCCTTTTCGGCCGATTTCGATTTCGCTTTCGCCCAACACGGAAAAAGATGATGTTCGCTTAGCCAAGCAGCTGCTTTTCCAGCCGGGAAAATGGATAAAAGGCGAGGCGGCTTTTCAGCTCGAAAAAGCTTTTGGCGATTATTTAGGCAGTGAAAACGCGGTTTCTTTTAACAGCGGCCGTTCTGCTTTGCTGGCAATTTTAAAATCGCTTGAATTGAATTCAGGAGACGAAATTCTTTTGCAGGCATTTACCTGCAATGCGGCAGTTAACCCGATTATTTGGGCTGGCTTAAAGCCGGTTTTTGTAGATTGCGAAGAGGAAACTTTTAATCTTTTTCCTGAAGACTTACAAAGAAAAATTAATGGCCGGAGCAAAGCAGTAATTATTCAGCATACCTTTGGTCAGCCGGCCGAGACGGAGAAAATTTTAGAGATTTGCCGGCAAAATAATCTGATTTTAATTGAAGACTGCGCTCATGCTTTGGGCGCAGAGATTTCTTTTGCTGGCGAGATGAAAAAAGTTGGCACTTTCGGCCGGGCGTCGTTTTTCAGCTTTTCCCGTGACAAAGTAATTTCTTCCGTTTATGGCGGAATGGCAGTGACAAATGACGATAACTTGGCGCAAAAAATAAGAAAATACCAGCGAAGCATTGGTTATTCTTCCTCTGGCTGGGTTTTTCAGCAATTATTGCACCCGATTTTAATGAATAAGCTGATTTTGCCGCTTTACGGAATTGGCGGTAAATATTTACTGCTTCTTTTTCAGCAGTTTCATCTTTTGTCAAAAGCCGTTCATTGGAAAGAAAAAAGAGGTCGGCAGCCGGGTTATTTTCCCAGAGCAATGCCGAATGCTCTAGCAATTTTGGCTTTAAATCAATTATTGAAACTAGAGCGGTTTAACCTCCACCGCCAGAAAATTGCCGATTTTTATTTTCGGGAACTGAAAGATTCACCCTTTGAATTGCCGTTCGTTCGAGAAGGCACCAAGCCGGTTTTTTTGCGTTTTATTGTTAGGACGCCGGAGGCGAAAAGAATTATTAAACAGGCTTGGGCAAAAAACCTGCTAATAGGGGATTGGTACACCAGCCCAGTGGCGCCAGACGATACCCAGCTTAACAAAGTCGGTTATGTTTTGGGCAGCTGTCCAGTCGCGGAAAAACTCGCTCAAGAAACTATGAATCTGCCTACTCACATCAACATTTCCGAAACCGACGCCCAAAAAATCATTAATTTTTTGAAAAGTTTGTCAACCCCTTAAAGTATATCCTGATGACAAACAATGGGGCTTTTACCTCGCCCTGCGGGAAAGGGAGTAACCTTCCTTTCAATTCTCATTATTTGGAACCCAACCGCCCTAAAGAGCGGGGTTTCCAAATAATAAAAAAATTCTTTTTGTTGCTCATCTTTTCCAATGCCTTTGAAAATCCTTGAATGTCTTTGAAAATCTGATTGTTCCCTTCCTAACCTTTTTGACGATCGTCAAAAAGGTTAGGAAAGGTGATATAATAGAAAAATGATATGAGATTGCCGATAACCGATAAATTTCTCTTAGATTTATACGCCGTAATTGAAGGCGTTGATGATATTATTGATGTCCTCGGCAGAAGATCAATGAAAGAAGCGGTCTACCCGGAACTTTATCGTTTTCGCCAGCGTTATGAGAAAAAACAAGACAGAAAAAATTTTTCCAATTTAATAAATTATCTTAAGAGAAAAGGATATATCAAGAGCGCGGGGCTTAGGCCGCAACAAGGGATTGCTATTACGAAAAAGGGTTTAGAGAAAATCTGGAAAGCGCGCCTTAAAGGCATTGAAAGAAAGATCAGGAAAGACAGGAAATGGCAAATGATAATCTTTGATATTCCGGAAGAAAAACGCGATTTAAGAAGCTTGTTGCGCGAAAACCTTCAGTTGTTGAGATATCAAATGCTTCAGCGAAGCGTTTGGGTTTGCCCCTACGATGTGATGAAGGAGACTGAAGCGGTTATTAACCGATATTTGCTTGACCGTTATATAAATAACTTTCTAATCGAAGAAACTTTTCCTCACCTTTTTGACGATCGTCAAAAAGGTGAGGAAAAGAAGCGGAGGGGAAATGGGGCAAAAATAGTTTAAAGAGGAGATTATATTAAAGATAAGAACCTGCCTCGCTAACGCTCGGCAGCCGCCCCCGAAGGGGGCGAGCCTCGCCCAGAAGATTCTGGGCGGGAACCTTGATTCTGAGGGATTAAGATGATTACTTGGGAAACAAAGGAAATAAACGATAAAAACGCTTGGGAAAGTTTTTTGGAAGACACTGAAGAAAAGACATTTCTTCAGTCTTGGAATTGGGGCGAGTTTCAAAAAATAAGCGGCAATAAGGTTTGGCGGCTGGGGATTTTTAGCGGCGAAGAATTGGCTGCGGTAGCGTTCACCGTAAAAATTACCGCCCGGCGGGGGACTTTTTTGTTTGTGCCGCACGGACCCATAATAAACGCAAAACTCAAAGCGCAAAACGCAAAACTACTACGAACTTTGCTTAGTAGCTTAAAAGAAATTGGTAAAAAAGAAAGAGCCAGTTTTATCCGAATTGCCCCGATTTGGGCAAATACCGAAGAAAACTCCAAACTCTTTAAAGAACTGGGGTTTCGGCAGGCGCCGATTCATCTGCATCCGGAATTGAGCTGGGTGTTGGATATCAGGCCGGACGAGGAAACGCTTTTCGCAAGGATGCGCAAAACCAGCCGTTATCTTATCCGCCAGGCGCAGAAAAACAGCGAAATCGAGGTTATTAAAAGCCAAAAGGAAGAGGATTTGGCTTTTTTTTACAAAATTTACCAAGAAACAGTAAACCGCCATCATTTTGTGCCTTTTTCGCGGGATTACTTAAAAAATGAACTGGCAGCGTTTGGGGCCGACAATCAAGCAATGGTTTTTTTGGGAAAATATCAAGGCGAAGTGGTTTCTGCCGCCTTAATTGTTTTTTGGTCCGGCATTGGTTTTTATCACCACGGCGCTTCGGCTTCAAAATACGCCAAAATCCCGGTTTCTTATCTGCTTCAATGGGAAGCAATTAAAGAAGCGAAAAAGCGGGGGAGTGAATTTTATAATTTTTGGGGAATTTCTGATATAAATAATAAAAGGCATCCCTGGTTTGGACTGTCGCAGTTTAAGATGGGATTTGGCGGCGAGGCAAAGGCGTATGTTAAAACTCAAGATTTTCCCCTTTCAAAAAGATACTGGCTAGTCTATCTTTTTGAAATATTGCGAAAAAAGAAACGCCACCTTTAACTAATCTTTAATGCGCAGGAGAGCTTATCGAAGATCTTATCGCACCAAAAAAAGAAAAGGCCTATTAAAAAGCCGGCTGTTTTGGTTTTTGGTGCTGATTTTGGTGCTGGTGGCCGCTTCTTCTTATTACACGCTTTTCTCGCCGGCCTTACAGCTGAATAAAATCACGGTTTTTGGCAATGAAAAAATCAGCGAGGAAGAAATCGAGAATTTAATAAGAGAGGAGGTAAAAAAAGATCTTGTTTCCTTAAAAAGCCAGAGCATTGTTTTTGCCGATCCAGCGAGAATCGCGAAAGCGCTTTTGAAAAAATATCCTTTAATCGAAACCGCGGAAGCAAAAAGGATTCTGCCAGTGAGCTTTGAGGTGGTGATTAAAGAAAGAATGCCGGCCGCAATCTGGTGCGCGGAAGAAAACTGCTTCTTAATTGACCGCAAGGGAGTAATTTTTGAAAAAAGCGCTAGCCAGGGGAAGCTAGTAATTAAAGACTGGGAAAATCAGCCGGTGCGCTTGGGTCAAACCGCAATTGACGAGGAAACAATGGCGGCGATTTTAGAAATCTACAATCAGCTGGCGCTTTTAGAGAAAATTGAAATCCAGGAAATTGTCTTGCCGGGAAATAGCCGGATTACGGTAAAAACAAAAGAGGGCTGGGAAGCTTATTTCAGCTTAAAAAAAAATATAAGCTGGCAGGTTACCAAGCTGAAGCTTGTTTTAGAAAAACAAATTCCTCTTGAAAAACGGAA
>Ga0210017_1003172_pt1 | contig 13898 bp, 15 predicted proteins | sample CryGeyCG2014_020_FD_183966 | JGI IMG/M metagenome (GOLD analysis project Ga0210017, IMG submission 183966) | Groundwater microbial communities from aquifer - Crystal Geyser CG08_land_8/20/14_0.20 (SPAdes) (version 2) | ecosystem: Environmental > Aquatic > Deep subsurface > Groundwater | place... | reverse complement strand
AAAGTCAATTTATGAATATGAAAAAAGAATATTTTACTTACAACCCTTCTCAAACAAAAAAATTAGGTGAAAACTTAGTCAAAAAGATTCTTCCGCCCAAGAATAAAGCTTTTATTGTTGGCTTAGAAGGTGATCTTGGCGGCGGGAAAACCACTTTTTTACAAGGATTCGCCAAAGGGTTAGGAATAAAAGAAAAAATTCTAAGTCCAACATTCGTAATTTTAAAAAAGTTTAAAATTACGAAAAGAAAAAACAAAAAACAAAAAACAAAAAACAAAAACGCAAAAACGCAAAAATTTAAAAATTTTTATCATGTAGATTGTTATCGAATCACGGAACCAAAAGAAATTTTAAATTTAGGATTTAAAGAAATTATTTCTAATCCTGAAAATATTGTTGCTATTGAATGGGTAGAACGTATTAAAAAAATTATACCCAAAGGTACGGTTTGGATTAAATTTAAATTTCTGGATAAAAACACAAGGAAAATTAAAATAATGTGTTAAAATAAGAACATGCCCAGTAATACAACCTCGACTGGGCATACGCCCATATTTGTCGCCGAAGGCGACAGTCGAGGTTGATATACTGGGTATGCCCAACGGTAAAAAAACCCTTCTTATCATTGATAGCAATTCTATAATTCATCGCGCTTATCATGCTTTGCCTCCTTTAGTTACTAAAAAAGGTGAACAAACAGGGGCTATTTATGGTTCTTTGTTAACTTTGTTTAAAGTAATAAAAGAAATAAAACCTAATTTTATTGTAGCTTGCTTTGATATTCCCGGTCCTACTTTTAGACATAAAAAATTTAAGGATTATAAAGCCAAAAGACCCAAACTCCCGAAAGAATTATCAGAACAAATTCCAAAAACAAAAGAGATTTTAAAACTCTTTAATATCCCGATTTTTGAAAAAGAAGGTTTCGAAGCCGATGATTTGATCGCCACCATTACTAAAAAAGCAAAAAAAAGACAAATTTACCCCGTTAGAGGTCAAGGAGTTTCGGTAAAAACACAAAGAAAACAAACCTCTAACGGGGTTTATCCTTCTTTAGAAATTTATATTTTAAGCGGGGATTTAGATATTCTTCAATTGGTCTCAAACAATACAAAAGTTTATACTTTGCAAAAAGGCATAAAAAAAACTATAATTTATGACAGACAAGAGATTCTTTCCCGTTTTGGAATTGAACCCGCTCAAATAGTAGATTTTAAAGCTCTTTGCGGCGATCCTTCTGATAATATCCCGGGAGTGACCGGAATTGGCAAAAAAACAGCCACAAAACTTCTTTTAGAATTTGCCAGCCTTGAAAATTTATACAAAAACCTTGAAGAAAATTCTGAAAAAGCTAAAAATTTAAACCAGAAATTACGAGAACTTCTCTTAAAATACAAGGAGCAAGCTTTTTTTAGTAAGTCCTTGGCTTTAGCTAAAGATGATGTCTCAATAGACTTTAAATTAGACCCCTGTCAATGGAAAAATTTTGATAAAAAGCAAATTTCTGAAATTTTTGAAAAATATGAATTCTACAGTTTGATAAAAAGATTGCCAGAGATTTATTCTCTGAAAAATCCTGTTTCCGTTTCACAACAAAGGTTAATCTTTCCTTAATTGTTTTATGATGGCTTTATTAAAAGACAAAAAAATTTCTGGAAAAAAAGAAGGGATAAAAATTAGTATCTTTATTAAATTATTATTAATTCTTTTAGTGGTTTCTATTATTCCCACCGTTGTCTCTTTTTTCTTAACTGTCTCTACTTACCAAAAGATTATTGAAACTGGTGTTATTCAAAAATATCTTCCTCGAGGGGATGTCGGAATTGAGAAAGAATTATTTTTGGCTCAAAAAAATATCAGGGTTCAAGCGACCCTACTACTTCTTTGGGTAATTTTTTTAACAGCTATAATTTGTTTTTGGGGTAGTCGGAGTTTAACAAAACCCATCCGCGAACTTTTAAAAGGGGCAAGGGAGGTTTCCAAAGGGAATTTAGAGATAGAGCTAAGAAAAAAATCTGAAGATGAAATAGGAGAATTAGTAGAAGGTTTTAATCAAATGGTAAAAGATTTGAGAAAATCTCACCGAGAACTTCAAGAAGCTAAAAATATTTTGGAAATAAAGGTAAGAGCCAGGACCAAAGAACTTGAGGAATTAACGGGGACTTTAGAGGAAAAAGTAGAATCAAGAACTAAAAGATTAGAGGCAAAAATTGAAGAATTGGAGAAATTTCAAAAATTGACAGTTGGCAGAGAATTAGAAATAGCAGAACTAAAAAAGAAAATTAAAAAATTAGAAGAAGAATCTAAAAAACAAACTTCCTAAAACCCCGTAGAAGAATTTTGAATAAGCTCCGCAAATTTGATTTTTCTAAAGAAAAATCCATTCAAAATTTCTCTACGGGGTAAATAAGATGACAAAGGAATTAAAAGAAAGTCAATTACTATTAGAGGAGGAAGAAAAAAATAGAACTTTAGCCGTTATTAGTAATTTCACCGATGGTCTTTTAGTTTTTGATAAAGAAAACGCGCTTTCTTTAATTAATCCTCAAGCTGAATTTTTTTTAAAGATTAAAGCTAAAGAAGTGATTGGGAAATCGCTTTCAGAACTTAGTAATTCCCCCAATTTCCGTCCCTTAGTGAATCTTTTAATGAAAAAAAACAAAGAAATTTTTAGAAAAGAATTAACTCTTAAAAAAAACTTAATTTTGGAAGTATCTATAGTTTCTATAGAAAGACCAAAAAAAGAAAATGAAACATTGGTGATTTTACATAATATTACCCGGGAAAAAACCGTAGAAAGAATGAAAAGCGACTTTATTTCTTTAACCGCTCACCAATTAAGAACGCCTTTGAGCGGAATTAAATGGGGTCTTATTATGATTTTAAAAGAAGATTTTGGCAAAATTACAAAAGAACAAAAAGATATTTTAGAAAAGACATATTTTACTAATGAAAGAATGATTAGCTTGGTTGATTCCCTTTTGGATGTAACAAGAATTGAGGAAGGAAGATTTCTTTATAAACCTACTAAAGAGGACCTTGTTGGAATCACAGAAGAAGTGATTGACCTTTTAAAAGGGATTGCCGAAAGAGAAAAAATTAAAATTAAATTTTTAGTTGAAGGAAATATTCCAAAAGTAAAAGTAGATAGAGAAAAAATCTCATTTTGTATTCAGAATTTAATTGAAAATGCAATAATATATAATAATCCTAACGGCAAGGTGACAATTTTATTAAAATATGATAAAACAAAAAATCAAATATTATTTTCAGTCAAAGATACCGGAATTGGAATTTTGAGAGATGACCAGGATAGAATATTTAGTAAATTTTTTCGAGGAACTTTAGCAATAAAGAAAGAAACAGTAGGATCAGGTTTAGGGTTATTTGTTACAAAGAATGTTGTTGAGGCCCACCAAGGTAAAATTTGGTTTGAGTCTGAAAAAGGAAAGGGCTCAACTTTCTACCTTACTTTGCCAGTAAAAGAAAAAAACTATGCCTGAAAACAAGCCGAAAATTTTAATAATTGAGGATGACCCCAGTAGTACCGAGCACATAACGCTTTATGTGCTCGGACTACGGGGCAGGGCGAGGCAATAGTGAGGCTATCTCCATTTAATATGCCTGAAAACAAGCCGAAAATTTTAATAATTGAGGATGACCGTTATTTAAGGGAGTTAATTATTAAAAAATTTGAAAAAGAAAAATTTGAAATTTTAGAGGCTATAGATGGTCAAGAAGGTTTAAAAAAAGCGAAAGAAGAGAAACCTAATTTAATTTTACTTGATTTAATTTTACCGGGGACAGATGGCTATGCGGTTTTATTTCAGATTAAAGCAGATCCTGAAATATCTTCTATCCCTGTAATTATTCTTTCTAATCTTGGTCAAATCCAGGAGATTCAAAAAGGATTGAAGTTGGGAGCTGTTGATTATTTAGTAAAAGCTCATTTTACTCCGGAAAAAATTCTTGAGAAAGTAAAACGTTATATCTAACATGCCCGAGCTTCCAGAAGTTGAAACAACCGTAAATCAATTAAAGAAGAAAGTCCTGGGAAGGACTTTTATTGATGTTTGGACAGATTTCCCAAAAACAATTAAAAAGCCTAAAACCTTCGAGCAATTTAAAAAAGAAATTAAAGGGGAAAAAATTCAAAAACTCTGGCGGAGAGGAAAAAATATAATTTTTGATTTATCTGAACAAAAAGTTTTATTAATCCATCAAAAATTGACAGGCCATTTGTTAATTGGAAATTGGAAATTGGAAATTGGAAATTGGAAGCCATTGAAAACTGGGCCGCTTCAGGAAAAAATAAACACCTATATTCATTTAATGTTTTGGCTAAGCGGAAATTTGATGTTAGCCCTTTCTGACTTGCGAAAATTTGCCAAAGTTGAGTTATGGACTAAAGAGGGGTTTAAAAATTTGAAAGGATTTAAAAATTTGGGACCCGAACCCCTAACAAAAGACTTTACTTTCGGAAAATTTAGAGGAATTTTGAAAAATAAAAAAGGGAAAATTAAACAAGTTTTAATGAATCAAGAAGTTATTGCTGGAATTGGAAATATTTATTCTGATGAGATTTTATGGGAAGCTAAAGTTCACCCATTTAAAGATGTCTCAAAATTAAAAGAAGATAATTTAAAGAAAATCTACCAAGCTTTAAGAAAAATTTTAAAAAAGGCAGTTAAACTCGGAGGAGAAAGTATCTCTGATTACCGAGACATTGAAGGTAAAAAAGGAGGGTTTGATATTTTAAGAAAAGTTTATCGTCGCCGAGGAGAAAAATGTAGCCGATGTGGAACAATTATAAAAAGAATAAAATTAGCCGGCAGGAGCGCTCATTACTGCCCCAGGTGCCAGAAATGACTAATTAACCTAATTTCTAATTGCTCTAATCAAATCCCAATTCCCAAATCCCAATGACCAAAATATTTTAGACATTTAGTCATTAGACATTGGTCATTGATTAGGTCAATTAGGTTAATTAGAAATTAGACATTTTAATATGATTATTTTTCTTTATGGCGAAGACGGATATAGAAGTCGCCAAAAATTGAATGAAATAATAAAGCAATATAAAAAAATTCACAAAACAGGGCTGAATTTAAAATATTTTGATTTAAACCCCGTTAGAGGTCAAGGAGTTTCGGTAAAAACACAAAGAAAACAAACCTCTAACGGGGTAAAAGAAAAAAATTTTCAGGATTTCAAGGAAGTATTTAGAATTAAGTCAATGTTTAAAGAGAAAAAACTTCTGATTTTAGAAAATGTATTCGCCAATAAAGATTTTAAAGAAAAATTTTTAGCTATTAAAAAAGATTTTGTAAATTCTGAAGATATTATTTTATTTTATGAGTTAAAAACCATTTCAAAAGATAATTTTTTTAATTTTTTAAAAAATAACGCCAAATGCCAGGAATTTCAACCATTAAGTAATCAGAAATTGAAAGATTGGATAAAAAATGAATTTGAAAAGTTTAAAATAAAAATTAGCAAAAGCGCCTTAGAAAAGTTAATTGATTTTGTTGGCAATGATCTTTGGAGGCTCTCAAATGAGATTAAAAAATTGGCGGCTTTCAAAAAAAAGGAAATTATTGAAACGAAAGATATTGAACTTTTGGTAAAATCAAAAATCGAAGCTGATATTTTTAAAACAATTGATGCTATTTCTCAAAAAAATAAAAAGAAAGGACTAAGTTTAATAAAAAAACATCTACAAATCGGAGATAATCCTCTTTATCTCTTCGCTATGATAAATTTTCAATTTCGCAATCTTTTAGTAATAAGAGACCTTATTGATAGAGGGAAAAATTATTGGGAGATTTCAAGATTGACCAAACTTCATCCCTATGTTGTTAAAAAATGTTATTTGCAAGCAAAGAAATTCACCCTCTCAGAATTAAAAGAAATTTATAAACTTATCTTTCAAATAGACTATAAAATTAAAACCGGTCGAGTAGAGTTAGAGACCGGCTTAATTCTCTTAATTTCAAAAATCTAAACCTTAGTTCTATCTAAAAGTTTTGTTATTCTCGATTTTTTTCTGGAAGCTGTGTTTTTTTTAATTATTCCAACTTTCGCTGATTTATCTAAAATTTTATATAATTGAGGCAGAATTTTTTTTGCTTCTTCAATCTTTTTTTCAGCAGCCAAACTTATCACTTTTTTAGTAAGCTCTTTTATTTTATTTTTGTAGACTAAATTTCTTTTTCTTCTTTTTAAGCTTTGTCTTAAAGCTTTTTTTGCAGATTTAGTTATCGGCATATTGTTTCGCTTTGCTCGGTCAAATGCAAAATGACAGAGCAAAATTAAAAATTGGATACAAATATAACATAGCAAATAAAAATTATTTTTGCAAGAAAAAAGATATTTTTCAGTTTGTAAAATTCCATCCTCTCAGCTATAATCAAATAATTCGTATATTCGTAAATATTCGTAATTCGTAGGGCATATGATTTCTTACCTCTTAGGGAAAATAATTTTAAAGAAAGAAAAATTTGTTATTTTAGATGTGAATGGGGTTGGTTACAAGGTTTTTTTATCAGAGGAGGCTCTTTTAAAAATACCGCAAGAAGCAGAGCATCTCAAGGTTTTTTGCTTTCTTGACGTTCGGGAAAACACCTTAGATTTGTATGGTTTTTTAACCTTAGAAGAGCTTGAATTTTTTGAAATTTTAGATAATATTTCTGGTATTGGGCCAAAAGCCGCTCTTAAGATTTCAGCTCGAGGACCCCTGGAAAAAGTTAGAAAGGCAATTTTAGCAGGTGATGAAAAAATTTTTGAAGGAATTTCTGGAATCGGAAAAAAGAAAATTCAGACAATTATTTTAGAACTAACGGGGAAAATTAAAGAAATTTCGAAAGAAAGAAGTCAAGAGAGCGAGGAAGCCGAATATGCTTTAATTAATTTAGGGTTTTCAAAACAGAAAGCAAAAGAAGTTTTGTCTAAAATACCCAAAGAAATTAAGGATACCGAAAGCAAAATAAAAAAAGCTTTGGAGATTTTAGGAAAATAAAGAGTTTTGTCCTGCCCAAATTTTTGTCCTTGTGCTTTCAGCACAAATTTCGCAAAACGAGAACAAAAACTTGGGCAGGTTACAAAACCTTTACTGAGCACATAACGCCTTATGTGCTCGGTGTAAGAACTTGTAACGCTCCTTCGTCGCTAACAATTTCTAACACATGAAGCTCTCTAAAATTTTAAAATACTGCGATTTTGAAAAAATAATAGGCCCAAAGAATATTGAAGTTTCTGGGATTTGTTATCATTCCAAAAAGACAAAACCCAATTTTATGTTTTGCGCGATAAAAGGCCAGAATACTGATGGCCATTTTTTTATTGATGAAGCGATTTCAGAAGGAGCAAAAACTATAATTTGTGAAAAACCATTTTCTCAAATAGAAAATGTTGCTCAAATTATTGTTAAAGATTCGAAAATTGCCTTATCTCAAGCATCTCAAGCTTTTTATAACTTTCCTAACAAATCATTAAAAATTATTGGAGTAACCGGAACAAACGGCAAAACAAGTACCACTTTTTTAATTAAGGCAATTTTAGATACAGCCGGCCTGGCTTCGGGTTTAATAGGAACTATTTATTACCAGGCTGAAAAAGAAATTTTAAAACAAGCCGAAAGAACAACTCCAATGAGTTTAGATTTAATCCAGATTTTTGATGAATTTTTAAAAAGAAATCTGAAATATAGCGTGATGGAAGTTTCCTCTCATTCATTAGATTTAAAAAGGGTTTATGGTTTGGGTTTTAAAATAGCTGTTTTTTTAGGAATTTCCAGAGAACATTTAGATTATCATAAAAATCTTAAAAGTTATCTAAAAACCAAATTAAAAATTGTTAATGAAAATAAATCCGATTTTGTTTTAGTAAATATTGACAACCCCTTTGGCAAAAACTTTTTATCAAAAGTTCCAAAAAACACAAAAAAATTAACTTTTGGCAAAAACCCAAAAGCTGATATTTTAGCTAAAGACATTAAAACAAGCTTTGAGGGAACTTCTTTTAAAATTTGTTACAAAAATAAAATAATTCCAATTAATTTAAAACTAATTGGCGATTTCCAAGTTTATAACGGCTTAGCCGCTTTTGGAGTTGGAGTATTGCTTAGAATTCCTTTAAAAATCATAAAAACCGGCTTTGAAAAAATAAAGGTAATTCCCGGAAGGTTTGAAGTGGTTAAAGCTAAAGATTTTAAAATAATTATTGATTATGCTCATACCCCTGAAGCTCTTAAAAAATTATTATTAAACTGTAAAAAACTGCCTCATCAAAAATTAATTTTAGTTTTTGGTTGCGGCGGCACTCGAGATAAAACAAAAAGAATTCCGATGGGAGAAATTGCCGGAAATTTAGCTGATTTTACAATTATTACCAGCGATAATCCTCGTTTTGAGAAACCAGAATCAATAATTAACCAAATAGAGAAAGGAATTAAAAAAACAAAAGGAAATTATTTAAAGATTGTTGACAGAAAAAAAGCTATTGAAAAAGCAATAAAATTTGCTAAAAAAGACGATTTAGTTGTCATTGCCGGCAAAGGCCATGAAACCTCTCAAACCTTCAAAGATAGAACTATTCCTTTTTCCGATAAAAAAGTAGCGAAAAACCTTTTAGCCCGAATCTACCGAGGTCGGACCTCGGCAGATTCGCTTAAATGGGGGAGGTCTGCGGAGGTCTGACCTCCGCAGATTCGCTTAAATAGAAAAGGGGAAAATAGGGACGTGCACATTTTTTTCATTTTTGTTCCAAAGGTTATTATAAGGAACTACTAGGTCTGACCTAGTATCTGTTAGTATTTACTAGGTCTGACCTAGGTATTTTATAAGTTAGAGAGTGGTTGTTCTTTTAAAGGAAAATGGGGCCAGCTCTATTTTTCTCCTCCTGCCAGTTTCTGTTAAATTTTTTTAATCTTCTTTTCCAGTCTTCTTATTAAACTGGTCAATCTTTTCACCTCTTCTAAGATTAGTTTTTGTTCGTGTTTCCACTAACCAACACCCGGTGTTGGAAAAATAAGCGTTACCAATGTGCTGGTCCATTTGTGGCATTAATTTGCCATTGTTTTTTGTTTTGGTATAATAATACCGATGGATTTATCCGAAAAACAAAAAGATCATCTGGCCAAAATTGCCCAAAAATATAGTTTGGAGCTGATTTTGCTTTTCGGATCTCGGATAGAAAAAAAACTTCACCAAGAAAGCGACTACGATGTTGCTTATCTAAGCAGTCGTCACCTAGATTTAATGGAAGAGGCTCAGCTAATTGTTGATTTAGCGCCAATTTTTAAAAGCGAGAATATAGATTTAGTAAATCTTAAAAGAGCCAACCCTCTATTACTCTACGCCATTACTAAAAATTGCCAGGTTATTTATGAAAAAAAACCACTAACCTTTGCTTCTCTGAGAGCTTATGCCTTTAAGAAATATGTCGAGACAAAACCGCTATACGAGGCAAAATTTAAACGGTTACAGGAAACCATCAAAACTCTATGACTTTTGAAAAAGCTTTTGTAGTTCAAAAACTGGAACAAACTTGCGGTTATTTAAAGGAAGTAGAAGAATTATTTAAATTTTCGGACAAAGAGATTTTAGCTGATTCCGGACGAGTTCACATTGCCGAAAGACTTTTACAGCTTATCGTAGACACGATCATTGACATTAATCAGCATTTTATCGGAGAGTTAAATTTAAAAATTTCTGATGACCTTCAAGGAACTTTTTATATTTTAGGCGAAAACAAAATTTTACCAGAGGATTTTGCCCAAAAAATAGCTTCGGTTGTGGGGTTACGAAATCGCATCGTCCACCGCTACGAATCACTTGATAAGGAGCTTTTTATCAAAACATTCCGGGAAAATTATCCAGATTTCAAAAGCTACATTAATTTTATCAATCAATACTTATCCAAAATAGAGTGAAAAATGGGGTAAAAAATCTATAATGTTTAAAACCCGAGGTTAAACATCTGAACTTAGCGGAGGATAACTCTCTGCTTTTTTTATTTTTTAAATTTGTGATAGAATGTTTGTAGAATTTATGATTTTATTAAAAGATTTAATAGAGATTACAAATGGTAAGTTAATTCGAGGAGATTTAAATACAAAAGTTGAAAATTTTTCTATAGATACCAGAACCTTAAGAAGAGGGGATGTTTTTTTAGCGATAGTCGGCGAAAATTTTGATGGTCATGATTTTTTAAAAGAAGCAATAAAAAAAGGAACAAGTGGTTTAATTGTTTCAAAAATACCAGACGAGATAGAGCTAGCGGGGCTCGCTGTCTCACGAGGTTTTATTTTAGAAGTCAAGGATACATTAAAGGCATTAGGGGATATTACCTCTTTTTTTAGAAAAAAATCTAAAGCTAAGATTATAGCAGTTACTGGGAGTAATGGGAAAACAACAGTAAAGGAAATGACTGCTTCAATTTTAGAAAGTAAATTTAAGGTTTTAAAAGCTCCGGCAAGTTATAATAATCAAATAGGAGTTCCTTTAACTCTTTTGAATTTAAATTGGGGACAGTCCCCAAAGAGGAACGGTCCCCAAATAGCTGTTTTGGAATTAGGAGCGAATCATTGGGGGGAAATAGGGAAATTGGCAAAAATTTGTCAACCTGATATTGGAGTAATTACCAATATTGGAAAATCTCATATAGGTTATTTTGGTTCTCAAAAAAAGATTTTTGAAGCAAAATGTGAATTAATTAAAAATTCAGATTTAGAGAAATTAGTTTTAAATAGCGATGATTCTTATTTAAGAAAAATAAACCCCGTTAGAGATAAATCTCTAAACGGGGCAAAGTTTAATAAAATCACTTTTGGAATTGAAAATAAAGCTGATTTCCAAGCTAAAATTTTAAGAACAGACCCCAAATCTACTTTATTTGAAGTAGGCAAAACCAAGATAAAACTACCCTTGGCGGGAATTTTTAATGTTTATAACGGATTAGCGGCAATTGCTATTGGTAGAATTTTGGGAATAAGTTTTGAGGAAATAAAAAAATCATTGGAAAATTACAAAACTCTACCCTTGAGGTCAGAAATTTTTAAAATAAAAAAAGCTACCATTTTCCAAGATTGCTACAACTCAAATCCAACCTCAATAATTGAAGCCTTAAAAGTTTTAGAGAAATTCTCAGGCAAAAAAATAGTGGTTTTTGGCGATATGCTTGAATTAGGAAAATTTTCCCAAAAAGAGCATCAAAAAATTGGTAGATATTTAAATAATAGTAAGCCCTATTTAGTAATTTGCGTGGGGGATTTGACAAAAGCCGCTTTCAGAGAAATAAGAAATAAAAATATTAAAAAATATTGGTTTGATGAGGCCCTAAAAGCAACTAAAATTCTAAAACCATTTTTAAATAAAGATGTTACTATCTTAATTAAAGGTTCCCGAAAGATGCAATTAGAAAAAATCACCGAAAAGCTAAAAATTAGCTGTTAGTTGTAAGTTGTTAGTTATTAGTTATTTATCATGTTATATTACCTTTCTCATTTAGCGGAATTTCATCCCTTCTTTGACGTCTTTCGGTATGTTACTGTTCGGGCAGGTATTGCTGCTGTTATTTCTCTTTTTTTTACTTTTTGTTTTCTCCCCTTTTTGACCAAAAAATTAGAAAAATTCGGGTTTTTGGCTCAGATAAGAAAAAAATATTTCCATCATTTCCACGACCATAAAAACAATATTCCTACTGGTGGGGGTTTAGGGATAATTTTAGCTATTTTTTTAAGCTGCCTTTTAACAGCTAAACTTAACAAATGGATAATTGTTGTTTTAATTACCGCTTTCTTTTTTGCTCTTTTAGGATTCCTTGATGATTGGCTAAAAGTTAAAAGAAAAGATTCCGGAGGTATTAGAAAATCTCATAAATTGATTATTGAAAGTGTTTTCGGTTTAATTTTGGGTATTTGGTTAATTTTTCAAAAAACAGCTTTTCCTATCTCGGCTTTAAGTTTGCCTTTTTTAAAAGATTTAATTTTAGATTTAGGTATTTTTTATATTTTTTGGGTGATATTGGTAATTTTAGGTACCTCCAATGCTGTAAATTTGACTGACGGCTTGGATGGTTTGGCCGCTTCTTCATTAGTTTTTGTAGGGATAGGTTATGGAATTTTAAGTTATCTTGCCGGTCATGCAATTTTAAGTCAGTATCTTTATATTCCTCATATTGAAGGAGTCGGAGAACTAAGCATTTTTTGTGTTAGTTTTGTAGCCGCCAGCTTAGGTTTTTTATGGTATAATTCCTATCCTGCTCAGATTTTTATGGGAGACGTTGGTTCTCTGCCTTTAGGAGCAAGTTTAGGTTTGGTTGCTTTAGTCACAAAACAAGAATTAATTTTGCCAATAATCGGAGGGATATTTGTTATTGAAGCTCTTTCCGTAATTTTGCAAGTGATTTCTTTTCAGTGGAAGCAAAAAAGAATTTTTAAAATGACCCCTCTTCATCATCACCTTGAACTAAAAAACTGGCCGGAACCCAAAATTGTTATCAGATTTCAAATAATTTCAATTCTTTTATTAGCTTTAGGTCTGTTAACATTGAAACTAAGATAATGAAAATCGATTTACATTGTCATAGTTATTATTCTTATGATGGGATTTCTTCTCCGGAAAAATTAATAAAATCAGCTCTTAAAAAAGGTCTTGATGGTATAGCCATAACTGACCATGATACGATTACGGGCTGGAAAGAGGCGCTTCTGGCAGCAAAAAAATTAAATGCTTTTTTAATTTTGGGCGAAGAAGTAAAAACAAAAGAGGGAGATATTTTGGGACTTTTTTTAAAAGAGGAAATTAAAACAAAAACTCCTTTAGAGGCGATAAAAGAAATAAAAAATCAAGGAGGAATAGCAATGGTTCCTCACCCTTTTCATTTTTTAAAAAAATTCAAAGGGAATTTAGAAACTTATAAAAATCTAATAGATGGCATTGAAGTTTTTAATAGTAGAGCTCTTTTTGGAAATGATAAAAAAGCTCTTGAATTTGTTAAAAGAAATAATCTCGCTCAACTGGCAGGGAGCGATGCTCATTATCACAAATGTGTCGGTGATGCTTTCACCATTGTTGAAGGAGCAGAAAATTTAGAAGATTTCAAAAAAGGAATTTTAGAAAGAAAAACAAAAATAGAAGGAAAAAGAACCTTCTTTTTCTATTTGATTTACCCTAAAGCAGAGCGTATTCTTTGGAAAGCGCTAAAATTAGTCAAAACAGCAATAAAAATTAGAAGATAGGTCATCCAAACAAAAGTAGGGTTAATAATCCCTAAAATCAAAGAAATTAAGAGCAAAATTATTCTCTCCCCTCTTGATAAAAGTCCGCCTTTTAGTTCTTGGGTGGTAAGTGCTTTTTCTTTTGCAGCAGCTTTTGCATAGGTAGTTAAGAGAGAGCCAAACAAAATTAAAAAAATCCAAACAAAAGATGGAAGTAAAATTTTAGGTAAAGGTAAAAAAAGCATTCCAAAGAGTAAAAATCCTTCTATGTAACGGTCAACAATTGTATCTAAATAAGCTCCGATTTTTGTAACAATATTTTTGTATCTGGCTACTGCTCCATCAATAAAATCTAAAAACCCGGCAATTAAAAAAAAGATAAGTGCCAAGAGCAGATTTTGCTTTATCAGGAAATACAAAGAGATAAAAGCGAATATAACAGAAATCAGAGTATATTGATTTGGAGTAAGGGGAAATCCTGAAAAAAATTTAGCTACAATTATTTCTATTTTTTTGAACTTATTTTTGTATAAATCTAACATTTTTTAATTCTAACACATTTTTCCAAAATTTTATATAATTAAAAGATGAACCCCGTTAGAAGTCTTAGTCAGAAAAATTTTCTACAAAAATTTTTCTGTTCTGCGATAACGGGGTATAACAAATAACGATAGTCTGT
>Ga0210017_1003171_pt1 | contig 13900 bp, 14 predicted proteins | sample CryGeyCG2014_020_FD_183966 | JGI IMG/M metagenome (GOLD analysis project Ga0210017, IMG submission 183966) | Groundwater microbial communities from aquifer - Crystal Geyser CG08_land_8/20/14_0.20 (SPAdes) (version 2) | ecosystem: Environmental > Aquatic > Deep subsurface > Groundwater | place... | reverse complement strand
CTGTTGAGCAGTGGAATAATGGTAAGCAAACTGAATTCAAAGATAGAAAAACCTTTGATAAACAGATAAAATATAAAACCTGAATATGAAAATAGGAGGAATTCAAAAAACAAGCCTTATTGACTACCCAAATAAGGTTTGCGCTGTTTTTTTTGCATCTGGCTGTAATTTCAGATGTCCTTATTGTTATAACCCCAAACTTGTTTTTAACAAAACAGAATTAATCAATGAAAAATGGATTTATAATTTCTTGGAAAAAAGAAAAAATTATTTGGATGCCATCCTCTTAAGTGGAGGAGAAATAACAATTCAGCCAGATTTTATTGAATTTGTTAAAAGGATAAAGCAATATGGTTATTTAGTTGGAATAGAGACAAACGGCTCAAAACCAGATGTTATAAAAGAGCTGATAAATAACAAATTAACTGATTTTATTGCAATGGATATAAAATCTGACTTAGAAACTTATGAAAAAGTAGCATGTGCCAGGCTGGACAAGGGAAAAATAAAAAAGAGTGTTGAACTAATAAAAGATAGTAATGTTGATTATGAGTTCAGAACAACTGTTGTTCCTGGACTGTTTAATGAGGAAACAGCCATAAAAATAGGAGCATGGCTAAATGGAAGCAAAAAATATGTTTTACAGCAGTTTAATAATGATAAGGACATGATAAACAAAAGCTTTAAAAGAAAAAAACCATATACAGTTGATAAACTAAAAAAATTCAAAGAAATTCTTGAACCTTATATAAAAGATGTAAGGATTAAAGGTATATAGTTTAATAGCAAGCCATGAACAGTACTCTTTTTAAACCAAAAACTTTTAAATAAAGTGATATTTCTTTAAAAACTGTGACATGGGCTCGTAGCTCAGCCTGGAAAATATGTTTTAAAACATAGTTGGGCAATAGTAGCAATCGGCTCTTAACCGATAGGTCGAGGGTTCGAAACAGCTTCTTGCTAAGCTGGCACGCAACTGGTTACGCTCAGTTGACACGCAAAGAGCGACATTTTTTGCTTTGCAAAAAAGTCCCTCACGCTCGCTTCGCTCGCAACAACTGTCGAAAGTCCCTCCGGGCCCAGTTTGATTATCAAAAAAAGAAAATTTTTAATATGCCCTTTAAAACCATTGTATAAAACCTAACAATGCCAATAAGATGAAAGCAGCATTAATAAGCTTGGAAAGTGAAAGTTCAAAATGGACAGTAAAAGCCATGCAGAAATATTTTGACAGGGTTGACAGCATAAATATTAAGGAAATTGAAGTGCGTTCATTAAAAAACCAAATAGAAATTTTATATAATGAAAAGCCATTTGAAAAATATGATTGCATTTATGCAAGGGGTTCTTTTAGGTATGCGCTAACCCTGACAGCAATAACCTCTGCTTTATTTGATAAAACATATATGCCAATAGCCCCCGAGTCATTTGATATTGTTCATGATAAATTTCTTACGCAGCTAGTTTTGCAAAAACATAAGATTCCCATGCCTGATTCTTACCTTGCTCCAACACTTAATGCTGCAAGAAAGATATTGAGAAAAGTTAATTATCCTATTATTATGAAGTTTCCCAAGGGCACGGGAGGCAAGGGAGTTATGTTTGCTGATTCCTTTCCAGCTGCAAGTTCTATACTTGATGCAATAGGACCATTAAAAGTTAAAGTGGTTATACAAGAATATATAGAAACAAACAGCACAGATACAAGGGCAATAGTTGTTGGTGACAGGGTTGTTGCAAGCTATCAGAGAAAAGCAACTAAGGGAGAAAAAAGAGCCAATATTCATATGGGCGGCATTGGTGTAAAATGCATCTTAGATGAAAAAACAAAAAAGGTTGCTATTAAGGCAGCAAGGGTTCTTAAAGCAGATATATGTGCAGTTGATATACTTGAAACAAGTCTTGGCCCATTGGTTATAGAGGCAAATCTCTCACCTGGATTGCAGGGTGTAACAAAATACACAGGAATAGATGTTGCAGATAAAATTGCTAGCTTCTTATACAAAAAAGCAAAGGAATTTAAGGACAAGGGCAAGACCAAAGATACCTCTAAGATATTTGATGACCTTGGAATAAAAGCCACATCAGATGAGATAAAGCAGATAATAACAAATCTGGACTTCAGGGGCAATAGAATTCTCCTGCCTGAGTTGGTTACAAAGATAACTAAGTTTGATGAAAAAGATGAGCTGGTTGTTAGAGCTGATAAAGGCATCCTGACTATAGAGAAAATAAAGAGAGAGGAAAACAAATAATTAACCAAATGAGGCTTGCATGTTTATTTTCTGGCGGCAAGGATAGTGTTTTTGCATTATACAAAGCAGTGCAGGAAGGCCATAAAGTTTCTTGTTTAATAACAATACAATCAGAGAGAAATGATTCTTACATGTTTCACATACCAAACATTGAATTGGCTAAATTGCAGGCAGAGGCACTAGAGATTCCTGTGGTTTACATGGATTCTTCTGGTGTCAAGGAAAAAGAGCTTGAAGATCTAAAAAAAGCTATGGCAATAGCAAAAAAAAGATATAAAATTCAAGGACTTGTTTCTGGAGCATTGGCCTCAAAATATCAGTTAAGCAGGATAAAAAATCTTTGCAATAAGCTTAATTTAATTCCAATCAGTCCTCTATGGGGAATTGATGAAGAGCAGTATCTTATGGATTTAACCAAGGCAAAATTCAATGTTATAATAACAGGCATTGCAGCAGATGGATTAAATAAGAGCTGGCTTGGAAGAAAAATTAACAACAATTGCATCGAGGACTTGAAAAACCTCAATAAGAAAAACAAGATTCATATTGCTGCAGAAGGGGGGGAATATGAGACATTTGTTTTGGACTGTCCATTATTTAAAAAGAAAATAAAGGTAGCAGATTTTGAGATAAAAATGGAAAATGAATGCACTGGCCAATATATAATCAAGGCAACAGAATTTGTTAAAAAATAAACACTGTATTAATATATCTTAAACTATACTAATATATTTAAAACAATATTAATTAAGGAAAAATTAAAACCTGCTGAAATGCCTGAATTCTGGCACTACAGCCCTTGTATTGCCATTTTAAAAACGAAAAATATATAAAGAACACCCCCTTTTATTTTTGTATAATCAAATGGCTATATCTCTTATTAAAATAGTTGATTTTAGCTAATACAATTATTAAGCAAACTAGAGAGCAAAAGGAGATTTTAAAATGACTGATTCAGGTTATGGAGCAACACATATTCAGGTTTTGGGTGGCTTAGAAGCAGTTAGAAAAAGGCCAAGCATGTATGTAGGTGATACTAGTGTAAGAGGCTTACACCATATGGTCTATGAGGTAGTTGATAACTCTATAGATGAGTCCTTGGCTGGTTTCTGCTCTGAGATAACAGTTATAATGCACAAAAACAAGAAAATCACTGTTATTGACAATGGAAGAGGAATTCCTGTTGAAATACATCCAAAATACAATAAGCCAGCTGTTGAAATAGTCATGACAAAGCTTCATGCTGGAGGCAAGTTCGATAAAAAAGCATATAAGGTTAGCGGCGGATTGCATGGTGTTGGTGTTTCTGTTGTTAATGCACTTTCAAAAGAGCTGGAGATTTATGTTAAAAGAAATGGCAAGATTTACTTCCAGAAATATGCTTATGGAAAACCTCTCTGCAAGGTTAATGTTGTTGGCAGTGCAGATAAGGCAGATGAAACAGGAACAAAAGTCACTTTTCTTGCAGATGATTCTATTTTTGAAAATATTGAATATAGCTTTGATATTATATCAAGCAGGTTAAGGGAGCTTGCTTTCTTGAACCCAGGACTTAAGATAAATATAAAAGACGAGTCAACTGAAAAAAGTTATGATTTCTGTTATAAGGATGGTATAAAATCTTTTATTGAATATATCAACAAAAACAAAAAAGGACTGCATGATATAATATACTTTCAGAAGGATAAGAATGGAACAACTGTTGAGGTTGCATTGCAGTATAATGACGGCTATCTTGAAAACATATTCTCATTTGCCAACAGCATAAACACAATAGAAGGCGGCACTCATTTATCTGGTTTTAAAACAGCACTAACCAGAACATTTAATTCCTATGCTGAGAAAAATGGTGCAAGTGATGTTAAGCTAACAAGCAATGATGTAAGGGAAGGACTCTCTGCTATTGTCTCAATAAAGCTTAAAGAGCCACAGTTTGAGGGCCAGACAAAAACAAAGCTGGGCAATTCAGATGTTAAGGGCATAGTTGACTCAATAGTTAGTACTGGCATGAGCATCTATCTTGAAGAGCACCCCTGTGTTGCAAAAATAATCATTGATAAAATGATTAATGCTGCAAGAGCAAGGGAGGCAGCCAGGAAAGCCAGGGATCTGACAAGAAGGAAAGGGATATTGAATAATTCTTCTTTGCCTGGAAAGCTTGCAGACTGCTCTGAAAAAGACCCGAGCTTATGTGAGATTTACATTGTTGAGGGAGACTCAGCAGGAGGCTCTGCAAAACAGGGAAGAGACAGGAAATTTCAGGCAATCCTACCATTAAAGGGAAAAATCTTAAATGTGGAAAAAGCAAGATTAAACAAGATAATAAGCTCTAATGAGATCATTACAATGATATCTGCCTTGGGAACAGGCATAGGCGAGGAATTCAATATAAATAAGGCAAGGTATCATAAGATCATAATAATGACTGATGCTGATATTGATGGAAATCACATTGCATGTTTGTTATTAACATTTTTTTATAAATACATGAAGCCATTGATAGAGGCAGGATACATATATTTAGCTATGCCTCCGCTTTATATGATAAAAGCCAAGAACATAATAAAATATGTATATAATGATGCTGAAAAAAATAAGATAATCAAGGAGATTGGTCCTAGTGTTAGTATTCAGCGTTACAAGGGTCTTGGTGAGATGAATCCAAAACAGCTCTGGAATACAACAATGGATCCTGCTAACCGTATTTTAAGTCAAGTGACAATAGAAGATGCATTATTAGCAGATGAGATGTTTACAATCCTAATGGGTAGCGAGGTAGAGCCAAGAAGGAAATTTATTGAAGAGCATGCCCTAGAAGTTAAGAATTTGGATGTATGAATTATTAGTATTATTCTTCTCTATATAAATCTTGTTCAAATTTCTCTGCACATTCTTCTGAGCAGAACCTGTATACTGTGCCGTCTATCTCTTTTTCAACAATAGAGTCTGGACCCATTAGAATCTTTCCGCAGCGTCTGCATTTCGCTCCCTGCCCATCATCCTCTGCTCCTTCCATAAAACCCTGCTCCCAAGGCTCCATGGCATCATCTTCAACAAGAGAATCCCTGCCTTCTTCAGAATAGACTTTTTCAATATCCTCTGATTCATTTATTTCATTTTTTCTCATATAACCCCCTGAACTAACTAAAAAACATTTGGTATATTAAGCTTTTGGTTTTGATTACGAAAGGTTTATAAACAATTTATTTTTCCCTTTAAGGGATATCTTAAATAATTATCACATTATAAAATGGCTCAAGAAAGATCAACACTAAAATTAAAAAAAAAGAAATGGTACCAGATTTTAGCTCCAAGGGAGTTTAATGAGACAGTAATAGGTGAAACGCCATCATTAGACCCAAGACTTCTTATTGATAGGGTTGTAACAGTTAATTTAATGGACCTCACAAGGGATATTAAAAAACAAAACATCAATATAAGGTTTAAGGTAACTGGCTTAAAAGAGAACAAGGCAGAGACAGATGTTATTGGCTATCAAACCGTAAATATATTCATAAAAAGGATAATAAGAAGGGGCAGGGATAATCTCCATGATTCTTTTGTATGCCAAACATCTGATGAAAAAAATATAAGGTTAAAGCCATTGATGATAACAGTGAACAAAACAAAGAGCGTTGTAGTTAACTCATTGATAAAGGCATTAAGAATTAATCTAGCAGAATATGTTAAAAAAATAACATACAAAGAGCTTGTAAATGATTTGGTATCGCATAAACTACAGTCTAGTTTAAAGAATTCTTTAAAAAACATATATCCCTTGAGAAGCCTTGAGATAAAAGAAATGCTTTTAGAGACTGAAAAAAAAGCTATTGGTAAAAAAGAACAGAAAGAAATCAAAGAAAAAGTTGAGGTTAAAGAAGAAGGGGACAAAGCAGAGGATAAAAAAGCAGAAGTTGAAGGGAAAAAAGAAAAAGAAGATAATATTAAATTAAAAGAAAACAAACCAAGACAAGAAGAAGCTAATCAAAATAATTTTAATAAGAAAGAAAAAGAAGTTGAAGAGAAGAAAGGAAAAAACTCTAAAAAGATAAAAAAATAAGGTGATGAATATGCCAAAACCAGTGATTGATTATAAGAAATGCAAAGCATGTGGTAATTGTGTTGATATATGCCCAATGCAGGTTTTTGAAAAAGAAAATGATAAGGTTGTTGTGAAAAATCCTGACAAATGCATAGGATGCCGGGCCTGCGAAGTCCAGTGCCCAGAAGGGGCCATTAAAGTAGTTGATTGATTTCTTAATAATATTAAATTAGTCCTGCACGGATTATATACCTTCTATGGTGACTTTTTGGGACTAGTTATTTTAAGCCACAAATCATCCAACTGTTAGTATGTAAATACTGAATAGTAGTAAAGTTTATATATGTGTAGGTATATATTAGAAGTATGAAGATACTGGATTTTTTGAATGTTAGCAATATGAGTAACCTAGAAGCAGATAGTGGCTATGTTTTCCAAAAAGAGTTAATGAAAGAAATTTTATCACAACGGCCCAATTGGGAGTTTTATTTTATATCCCCTAAACAAACTCCAAGTCTTGATAAAAGGATCAAAAACTTAAAATTAGATTTTGGTCATAATAAATTTGAAGTCAGATTTAGTTTTCCCTGGAATGATATAAAAAAACTAATTAAAGATATATTACCCAGCATTGATTTAATTTATGTGAATCAATCTGAACAAGCATCCAATTTTAGAGCATTAGCAACAACATTATCCCCTAATAGAAAGATACCCCTCATTTCATATTTTCATTATCTTCCTATTGAACCTTCTCATTATCATTTTAGTGCAGAGGAAGGCATTTTAGATTATGATAATATGGTTAACCTGAAAGAAAGAAGGTTCCCATGTAGTCTGAGATTTGATCAAACTTTAAATAATCAGGATTTGGCCTTGCCAATATTTTTAAAACAAATAGAAGCAATTTATGTAAGTGATTATAATATAATCTGTAGCAATTTTGGCCTTGATTTACTGTTAGGCAATGCACAAAAACTTGTTCCTTCAATTTCTGGCAATTTTGCTGTAATCTCTCCTCCAGTCTCTTTTTCAGAAATACTAACATCAAAAACTAAAAAATATTCAAATAATATAAGTAACCAAAAAAAGAGGATATTATTTAATCACAGGTTATATAATCATTATGGACCAAAAGAATTTTTTGATTTTATACAATATTTTTACAATAACAAAAGACAAGATTTTGAAGTAATTGTTACAAATCCTACTGATGGTAGATCAAAAGAAAGAAATAAATTAAACCCAAATGTAAGCAGATTAGAAGAGGAAGTACTTAGATTACCATATGTCAAATTAGAACATTCCAAAACAAGGGAAGAATATTACAAAACGGTTTTAAGTTCGTACATTTCAATAGGACCTATGAAACCTTCAGCATTATGGAGTATGAGTGTTGTTGACTCAATGGCTTGTGGTGTCCCTGTTCTTTGTCCAAATTATGCTTGTTTCCCTGAAATTTTGGGAGCTGATAGTAAATTACTTTTTTCAAGCAGCGAAGAATTACAAAATAAAATAAAAAAACTATTTGATAATCCTACTTTTTATAATGAAATGTCAGCGTATTGTAAAAAAAGGTCAGAAGAATTTGAGGTTAAGAATATTAGTAAAAAATTTATTGAGGTTTTTGAAAAATTAGATAATAAAACACAACATGACTCCTAAAAAAAAGATTTTCCTATTGGATTTATGTATGATTGATGAATGTAATTTGAGTTGTGATTATTGTAGAAATGAACCCCTTATATCAAAAAGATCTAATCAATCAAAACAAATAAACAAAGTTAAAGAGGGGATTCAAATAATGTTTGATTACATAGATCCAGCAATCATTAAAATTTCTGGTTATGGTGAAATAACCTTGTACCCCAAGTTTAGACAATTATTAAATTTAAGGGGAAATTCCTCTCTCCAGCTAATCACCAATGGGACACTTCTAACTAAAGGGATAATAAGTGACTTAGCAAAAAGCGATGATATTTCATTATGTTACTCTTTGGATAGCCATACTTTGCAAACAAATATAGCCCGTACAAAATCACAGAAAACATTAGAAAAGGTACTGGAAAATCTAAAAACTAGCATTGAAATAGGAATTCCTACAGAGATAAATTCAGTTCTAACAAAGTGGAATACAGCATATTTTCATGAGTTTTTAAGCTATTTAAATGAACTTACCCAAAAAAGTAAATTAATGGTTATTCCTTTTCCAGTAAGGCCATTTCCAGGAATAAATAATAGTTATTTATTTCCTCAAGCAGAGGATATTATAAAATTTGAAGATAATGTTATTAATAACTACAAAAAATATTCTAATATTCTCCCCCCTTATAATTATTTGAAAGAATTAGTTACTTTCCTAAAAAGAAAAGAAAGAGGTAAATTATGCTATGTTCCTTCCTTTAATATAGGAATAAACCCTAAAGGGGATATCCTAAGTTGTCCCTGCGGCCCTAAGGAAAGTATAGGAAATATTTTCTCTAAATCAAGAGTAAATCTAAATAAACATCCCTATGAAACAGTTGGTCGTTGGAAAGAATGTTGTTCTTGTTTTACTCATTATGAAATAATTAATTTGTATCTTCAAGGGAATATAAATGATAATGAGCTTACAAAAGTTCCTTCTTTATATTCAAAAAAAGCTTTGTCTGTATTATCACAGTTAAAGAAAGGGGTATTAAGAAAATGAAAATACACCATATTCAATATATGAAAAAGAGATATGGTGGTTCAGAAACTTATTTAGGCATAGTTAAAAAACTATCTAGGTTTAAACATAACGTAGGATTTGCACAGGATTCTGCAAAAGAAATAGCTCGTGGTGATCCTATTTTTTTGAAAACTTATTATGATTTTAAAGTATATTTTAACAAAAAGGAATTAAGGGAATACGGCCTAATTCATAGTCATTTCTTTATTCCTGCTTTTTTTGCACAACAAAATGGATTGGTTTCAGTTTGTTCATCACATTGTATGTTATCAAAAGAATTTAAAATAGCAATAGCTGATGCACAAGATGAAAAAGAAAAAAAAGAGCTAGAACAGTCTTACTCCTTCATTAAATATCTTGAACAAGAATTCTATCCCCAGATTAATAATCTTATTGTCTACAGCGAGTTTCATAAAAAAGAATTGGAAGAACTTGGGGCAAAAACACATATGTTAAAGCTTCCAGTGAACTTAAAGGAATTTAATAAATCCTTATCCAAAGAAGCTGCTAGGAAAGTTATTGGTATTCAAGACAAATTCACAATTTTATTTTTAGGAAGGCCTACTTATCTAAAAGGGTTTCATACACTTGCAGAAGCATATAATAATCTATCAAAAAAATATGAAGCACAATTATTAGTTGTTGGTGATTTCAATAAACTTGGCCCTAATATAGCCTATTCTGCTTGTGTGAGGGGTAATTCTCAAAAGGAGGTAAACGCAAAAATTAGCATAGGAGGAGATGTTTTTGTTGCCAACAATGTCTGCAGAAGTAAGATTCCTTTGTATTTTAGAGCAGCTGATGTTTTAGTATGTCCTTCTATATATGAAGCCTTGGGTTACGTAAACTTAGAAGCAATGGCTTCAAAGATTCCAGTAATAGGATCAAATACTGCAGGTATGCCTTATATTATTTCTGATAGGAAAACTGGATTGTTATTTAAGGCCGGAGACTCTAAAGATCTAGAATCTAAACTTGCAGAGATTAGAGAGGATGATGTTTTGAGAAAAAAAATAGTTTCTAATGCTTGGGAATTTGTTCAACAATTTGACTCAAACAAAATAATAAAAAAACTTGACAATTTTTATGAGGCAGTAATTAAAAATGATTAAAAAAATTAAGAAACCAAAATTCATGTCCTTTGCTGTAACATGGTCGTGTAATAGTAAGTGTTATATGTGTTCAACCTGGAAGCAAAAATATAATCAGGAAGAATTGTCTTTAGATAATATTAGAAAAACTTTTAGTAATGATATATTTAGCAAATTAGAGGAGGTTATACTTACTGGTGGAGAACCTACCTTGCGGTCAGACATTAAGCAGATCATAGAAATTCTCCATAACAATACTCATGCTTCAATAGGTATAACATCAAATGGATTAAAGGATACTTATTTAATAAAGATTGTTGAGGACTTAGCATCTATTCCTATTTCATTGTATCTTTCGCTTGATGGACCATCCCCCCAAGTTCATGATAGAATTAGGGGAGTTAAAGGTTCTTTTAAAAAAATAGGGTTTTTAGTTAATTATTTGAAGGAAAAACCAAATGTTAATCTCTCTTTAGGTATGATAATTACACCACTAAACATGGATTATATACTGAAAACAAAAGAATTGTGCAACGAGTTGGGGGTGGGATTTGGAGTTAGGTTATATGAAATAACACAATTTTTTCATAATTTGGATAAAAAGCTTGTCTTCTCAAGGGAACAAAAGAGAAAAATCACTAAACAATTAATTAAATTTAACGACCCCTTGGTAGATGAGTATTATTGTACAATAATTAAATTTCTAAAAGGTTATAATAAAAAACCATTTGAGTGTTTAGGAGGACAAGAAAGCTTTTTCTTAAGCCCAAATGGTGATGTAAATCTATGTGCTTACCATTTAGATAAAGTGTTTGGTAATGTTAAATATGATTCATTAGAAAGTATTTTCATGGAAAAACAAGATAAAAAATATCTAGCAAAAAATTGTTCAGGATGTTTGAATGCCTGTGAATTTAGTTGGAGCAAAGGTTTAAATGCACTTTGATAAAAATGAGCTATAAAATTTATTTGTTACCCTATTATATAAGAACAAAGCAAGGAATAAAGTTCTTAAATCAAATTGAAGTAGAACTTTCACCTGAAGAAAGATGTGTAGTTAGATCAATATCTTATGAAGGATTGAAGATCAAAAGTATAGAACAAGAAGGAGTCCAAGGACTCATTCAAAAAGGAATTATAATAACTGAAAAAGTTCCCAATAATAGGAGTACTAAAGAAATTAGTGAAATAATTTTTGCTACTCATTCAGATGATACAGCGTTAAGTATGGGGGGATACCTATTGGTTAATAAAGGTTCATGCATGGAAATAATTAATGTATTCAGTAATTGTCTCAAAAGCATAAATTTAAGCAAATATTTAAGAACACCTAAAGGAGTGACTTTTTTTAATAATGAAGAAGAGAAACTTTATGCCAAAATAATGGGAACCAGTCTTAAATTTTTACATTATCCTGAGGCGTTACAAAGAAATTATAAAAACCCAATTACCAACAAAATTGGAGATCAAGATAAACCTCTAGTTAGAACATTGGAAAATCAAATAAATCAAATATTAATAAAACAAAAACCAATTCAAGCATATTTTCCTCTATCAATCGGGGATCATATAGACCACATAATTCTTTATAAAATTGGCAGGCTAATGCTGAATAAAGGATTTAACATTTTGTTTTATGAGGATTTACCATATACTAAGGAAATACAACCCCTTGAACTTAAAACTCAATTCAAAGAAAAAACCCGGGGTTTAAGAGTTATTAAGAGGATTGATATCTCAGAAGTTATCCAGAGAAAAATTCAACTTGCCTCAATATATAAAACACAATATAATAAACAATATTTATCAAAGATTTCTGACTATGCCTTTGAAATTGGTGATGAAAAAGCAATAGAAAGATTATGGGGGCCAAATGAAGTTAGGAATTAATTTAAATAGGGAGTCTGTTATACTTAAACAAATAATAAAACAATTAGGTTTTCCCATAAATGAAGGGGGGATAATCTGTGAAGGAAGAGATTTTACTTTTAACGAAGAAAGTAAATATATATTAAATATACAACAACAGGAATTGAATGTTGCAAACAAACATTCGAAAATCCCTTTTTGTGATAAATTAAAATTTGAATTATTAGAACAAATAGTAAATTTAGGGCATCCTATCCCAAGGGTTTCTTTCTACCCATCAGGGAAAAAAGCTTGTTTAGTACTGACTCATGATGTTGAATGGGAATATACTATAAATGAGTTAATAAATAGATTTTTACCTATTGAAGAATCCTTGGGTTTTAGATCTACTTTATTTGTAAGACCTGTTTGTGCGGATTATGGCATCAAAAAAATAAGATTATTGTTAGAAGAAAGTATAACTAAGGGACACGAAATTGGGACACATGGGGATAATGATGGGAAAGATTATTATTCACACTTGTCTTTTGAACATATCAAAAGAGAAAAAGAAATAATGAAATCATTAAATCTTAATGTTAAAGGTGTTGGAAACCACGGTGGTTTTTTTTTGAAGAGAAATTGGTCTGAATTCGAAAAAGCAGGTTATTCTTATTCAAGAAATAAAATTACACAAGAAAATCTTGGTGGAGGGAAAGGATTTAGTTATGGCACTGCATGGCCTTGGTTTCCAGTGATTAAAAGCAAACAAAAGAAAATTTTAGAAATATACGGACATTTCCAAGAAGGAATTTGGATAGACCACACAAACGAAAAAGGTGTACAAACACTCGCAGGACTAACCAAACCGATTAATTTATTATGCTCTGGTGTAGAAAAACATTTAGAAGAACTATTGGAAACAGGATCACAATATAACTCAGCTGTTTGTGTAATTTTCCATCCTGAAGATTTTTGTGATCCAAAACAAATAAGTACAATATATCACAATTTCTTGATTGAAGCGAAGAATAGGAAATATTGGGTAACCACTGCAGGAGAATTAGAGAAATGGTGGAGAAGAAGAATGGATTTAAATTTAGATGTAGACTACAATGGAAAAGACTTGCAAATTTATAGTCAGAATTCAAGTGGATTTACGATAGAAATTATGAATATAGAAAAAGTGGAAAACTTATTCGTCAATGAAAAAAGGTGCAAACCAAATAAAACAATTGCATTATAGGACTAAAAAATAAACAACCTCGGCTAAAGCCGAGGTATTTTTGAGTTGCTAAAAACAACTCAAGCGACGAAAGAAGGAAGCTTTCGTTGCTGGTAGTAAGATGGAAGGTTGCTGAAATCAGTTTTCCAGCTTCCTTGGCTGTATTTGATGTAATTTTGTATTACATCATATGTAACATTGCCTACAGAGCGATAAAATTTGCCAGGGCTCCAAAAGTGTCCCTTGCGAAAATAAGTTTTTAGCCAAGGAAAGTTCCTGAACAAAGCACTAGCTGTTTTTGCTTTTAAGACAGCAAAAACATAAGTTGGCGCAGTTGTTGGTGGAAAGCTGATAAACAAATGCACATGGTCTGGCATGACCTTAAGTTCATAGATTTCCCAGCTGTTTTGCATGGAAATCAGCTTTATTACACCTTCGACGCACTTTTTCAAGTGCAGCCTATTCAAGAAAGAATAGGCATATTTCACCTTCCATACAAGGTGGAAACAGTTTTGACCTACACTATGGTTGTTATGTTTCAAACCTTTCATTTTCGTTGCCTCCGCGCAACGAAAATTTACAGCTCACGCTAAACAAGTTGAAAGTTTGAGTGCGCACGCCAAATTCGTTGCGCACTCATTATTTAATTTAGAACTATAAAAAGAAGGAGGGTCGCATTCCTCCTAGCTAAAAGCTAGGTATCCTGCGACAAAATGTAATGAAATCTAA
>Ga0210017_1003167_pt1 | contig 13923 bp, 19 predicted proteins | sample CryGeyCG2014_020_FD_183966 | JGI IMG/M metagenome (GOLD analysis project Ga0210017, IMG submission 183966) | Groundwater microbial communities from aquifer - Crystal Geyser CG08_land_8/20/14_0.20 (SPAdes) (version 2) | ecosystem: Environmental > Aquatic > Deep subsurface > Groundwater | place... | reverse complement strand
AATAAATAGAATCAAGTTATATGTTTACTGGTATTGTTGAAAAAACTGGCAAAATTCAAAAGATAGAGAGAAGAAAGGGAAAAGTTTATTTTACTATTCGGGTAAAGAACTTTTTAGCTGATACTAAAATTGGTGATAGTATTTCTTGTGATGGAACTTGTTTGACCGTAGTTAAAAAAACAAAGGATAGTTTTGAGGTGGAGCTAATGCCAGAAACTTTAAAATTAACAAAATTTGTTGATTCTCGGCCGGAAGATTTAGTAAATTTGGAATTATCGATGAAAGTTGGCCAAGGTTTAGGTGGGCATTTTGTTATGGGGCATGTTGATGGAAAGGGCAAAGTCAAAAAGGTTATTGGCAATGGCCAGTATATCAGTTTAGTAATAAAAGCTCCCCAAAAAATAATGAAATATTTAGCCCATAAGGGTTCAGTCTCTGTTAATGGGGTGAGCTTGACCATTGCCGGGGTTGGTAAGAATTGGTTTAAGGTATGCCTTATTACCCATACCTTAGAAGTGACCAATTTATCACAATTAAAAGCCGGAGATAAGGTCAACATTGAGGTGGATATGATTGCCAGATATTTAGAGAAATTATTAAGTAATAAATGATCTTATTGATGAAAATTAATATCTTTAAAAAATTAAATGGAAAGGGATTGAAAATTGCCATTGTCCAGGCAAGATTTAATCAAAAGATTACCGAGGGCTTAACAAATGGGGCCATCAAGGCATTAAAAGAAGTCGGGGTGGCTAATAATAATATTGAAATTTTTCAAGCGCCTGGTTCTTTTGAAATTCCTTTAACCTGCCAAAAATTAGCTAAAACGAGAAAATTCAATGGGATTGTTGCTATTGGGGCAGTAATAAAAGGTGAGACTGCTCATTTTGATTATATATCTAAAGCAGCCACCGAGGGAATCGTCAGAGTAATGCTTGACCAGAATATTCCAATTGCTTTTGCTGTGCTCACTGCTTATAACTTACAACAGGCTGAGGCTCGGGCGAAAAAGAATAAAAATAATAAAGGCTATGAGGCGGCCCTGGCTTTGGTAGAAATGATAATGAATTTGAGAAAACTAGATGAAGCACTTTAAAACAAAAGTTATAGCCGGCCAAGCTAGGGGTAGGCGGATAGGATTTCCTACGGCTAATTTAGATAAAACGAATTTAGATATTGATTATGGGGTTTATTTAGTTAAAGTAGAGGTCAATGACAGATTACATAAAGGTTTACTGCATTTTGGCCCAAGAAAAACTTTTAATGAAGGAGTCTCTTTAGAATTATATATAAAAGATTTTGATGCTAATATTTATCACCAGGAGGTTAAAATAAAAATAATTAAAAAAATTAGAGAGGTTAAAAAATTTAAAAATATTGAGGAGTTAAAGAAGCAGATTAGTCGGGATCTAAAATGGTTTGAGGACTCTATTCTTAAAAATGACAATGGCAAACATAAATTCAAAACAATTAGGGAATTTAGGAGAAAGAATGGCTGAGAATTATTTAAAAGAAAAAGGATATCAAATTTTGGATAAAAATTATTCTTTTAGAATTCCCGGTAATCCCCAAAAAGGCGAGATTGATATTGTGGCCAAAAAATCTGATATAATTAGTTTTATTGAGGTCAAAACCTTATTGGAGGGAGGGTCGCCCTCCCTCATTTCGCCAGAAGAAAAAGTAAATTTTGGAAAACAGAGAAAATTAGTAAGAACGGCTGAAAGTTGGTTGATGACAAAGAGGATTCCTTTAAATTCTAAGTGGCAGATTGATGTCATTTCTGTTAGAATGACTCAAGGAAAGGCAAAAATTTCCCATTTTGAAAACGCCATTCCCTACTAATTTATGTCATTAGTCATTAGTCATCTGTCATTAGTCATTTTCGGCTATCTTTTTGGTTCTATTCCCTGGGGCTATTTAATTTCCAAAGCCAAAGGCATTGATATCAGAAAAGTCGGCTCGGGAAATATCGGTGGAACAAATGTTATTCGAGCCTTAGGAATAAAGTGGGGCTTATTAGTGGCGGTCCTGGATGTTTTAAAGGGAGTAATTCCAGTTTATTTGGCTTTGAATTTCTTAGTTTTTGATTGGCAAATAGCCTCAGTAGCCATTACTCCGGTACTGGGCCACATCTTTCCGGTCTGGCTTGGATTCAGGGGCGGAAAAGGAGTGGCTACTACTCTCGGCGTCATATTTATTCTTTTAGATTGGAAGATTCTTTTACCTTTACTTTTAGTCTGGCTTTTGGTTTTAGCTATTTCCCAAATTTCCAGTTTTTCTAATCTGTTAATGGTTTCTTTTTTGCCCCTGGCTTTCTGGGTTAGTTCTTTTTCCTTGGCTTACTTTATTCTCGGCTTGGCTCTCTTTGCCTTGATCTGGTGGGTTCATCGAGAAAATTTAAAAAGAATTAAAGAAGACCAAGAGCCAAAAATTCAATTAAAAAAGTCAACTCAATGAATGCTCCAGAGACCAAAATCGCCCTTTTTGATTTTGATGGAACCTTGGTAGAAACCAATCTTTGGTTAGGATTAATGAAACATCATTTAAAAACAAAAGAAAAGCTCGGGGCCACTTTTTGGTATTTGTTTTCCCACCTGGCCTTAATGCCTTTCTGGAAAATGGGTCTTATCTCAACTGAAAAATATTACCAGAGTTGGGGCCAGGATTTAGTGGCAATGATAAGAGGAATAAAGACCGAGAGAGCAAAGGAAATTTTTGAAAGGTTGTCTGATGAATATCTCTTGCCCAGTCTAAAAAAGAAGGTTTTAGAGAGATTAAAAAATCATCAAGAGGAAGGCTTTTTAACTATTTTGACCTCCGGCAGTTTTCAAAAGTTGCTGGAAATTATTGCCAAACGTCTCAACATTGATTTTGTTATTGGAACCGAACTTGAGGTTGTCAAGGATAGATTTTCCGGAAAAGTAATTCCTCCCTTTTGTTTTGGTCGGGAAAAAGCGGAAAAAGTGAGGAAATTTTTATCCGGCAATGGCTTAATGATAAACTTTAAAGAGAGTTTTGCCTATTCAGATAGTTTTTTTGATTTACCCTTGTTAGAGTTAGTTGGTAATCCGGTGGTTGTTGAACCGGATAAAAAGTTACTAAAAATTGCCAAACAAAGAGACTGGCAGATTATTTGAGAGATAAATATATCCTTTGGAGAGCAGTTAAATTAGAAAAAACAGCTAGGAAGATTATTGGATAGAGCATCCAGGAAAGATTAAAGATGCCCAGAAAGATTGCCAGGCTGATTAAAATGATTCTTTCTGCCCGGCCCAAAAGGCCTTTTTTTAATTCCTTCTGAGTTAATTCCTTTTCTTTAGCTGCTGCTTTTGAATAGGTCGTCATTAAGGAGCCAAAAAAAGCCAGAAAAATCCAGATTTTGGCTGGCAAGAGAAAATCAGCTAAAGGTAGAAATAGAAATCCTAATAAAATAATTCCCTCTACATAACGGTCAGAAATGGTGTCTAAATAGGCACCTTTTTTTGTTTTTTTCTCTAAAAATTTAGCCACTGCCCCGTCTATGAAATCTAAAAAGGCAGCCAGTAAAAAGAAAATTAAAGCCAGAATTAACCTTTCCTTAATTAAAAAATAAAAAGAAACCAAAACAAAAACAAGGGAAATCAAAGTATATTGATTAGGGGTTAAACCAAGTTTTGAAAAAATACTCCCTGTCCAATTGGAAATTCTTTTAAATTTTTCTCTTTTTTCCTCTAACATAAATGTTACAAGTTATTTAGTCATAGCATTTTAATGCGAACATTATATTAAGATTCTTCCAAGGGTCTTCCAAGGTTCTACCTTGGAAAAGCTTGTTTTAGTTTAGCGATACTACTTTTTGAATGATTAATTATTTTTTCAAAAAAGTTAGCTTCTGAACTGGCTAATTTCCCTTCTCTATTTTTTATTTTTTCTAAAACTTCCTTGATTGATAAATTTTCGCCTGGAATTTCTAAAAATGCTTTTCCGACAAAACCTGGGAAATGGGCATCGGAGCCAGCAGTAAAAGGAAGATTGAATTTTTGGGCAAAATCAAGAGCCTTTTTGTTACCAGTAAAGAGAGAAGCGTTTAAGACCTCAATTCCATCGATTTCTTTTATAATTTTTTCCAGATTTCCTCTAAAACCAGTAAACCAGCCAAAAGGATGGGGAATAATTGCCAATCCTCCCAATTCTTTTATTTTTTTAATCGTTTCCTCAGCTGATAATTTATTGGGAATAATTTCTTTAACATTCAATCCTAAAATATCCCCTTTCTTACTCTTAATCTCAATTCCTGGTATAATCAAAATAGGTTTATCTTTGGCATACTCAATTGCTTCCCGAGTGCCCTTAATTTCTCCGTGGTCAGAGATTACCAGACAATTAATTCCTTTCTTCAAGGCTGCCTCAACCATTTCTTCTGGTGGGGTAGTACTATCATAAGAATAACTAGTGTGACAATGTAAATCGCATCTCATATGAATATCCTAACATATATCTTATCTTGTCTCTACTTTTTTCTGCCCGCTTACTTTACCAATATGACTCCACCTTTAACGAGAAGAGTTAATCTTTTTAATTTTTTAGATAAAGAGATTGATTTCGGGAAAAAATTTTTGGGCCAGCCAATTTTTGGCAAACATAAATCCTGGCGGGGAGCGATATTGGGGACCTTGTTCGGCTTTTTGGTTGCTTTAGTTCAGGGTTATCTTTATCAATTTCCGGCAGTCCAAAAAATTTCTCTTTTAGATTATGAGCAAATTAATATTTTTCTTTTCGGCTTTTTAATTTCAGCCGGAGCAATTTTTGGCGACTTGCTCTTTGCCTTTATTAAACGAAGATTAAAAATGGCGCCGGGCGCCAGATTTATCCCTTTTGACCAGACAAATTATGTGATAGGTTCGGCTATTTTCTTGACAGCGATTTTCAAAATTGGGATAATGGTTTGGATAACCCTTTTTATTTTAACCTTTTTATTACACATAATCATTAATCGAATCGGCTACTATCTAAAGCTCCATTGTGCCAGATGGTAAATTTATTAGTGAAAATTCACCATGTACATTAAAGGCGTAGGAATGACAAAATTTGATTATTCTCAAAAGCCTTGGTGGCAGTTTGCTTTTGAAGCGGCCAGGGAGGCCTTGGAAGATGCTAAAATGAAAATTTCTGAGATTGAGGCCATTGTTTTTACCGGAATGGAAAATTGCGATGGTTATTCGGAGCATCAGACCCATAAAATTTCCTTGCTCTCTGATTTGTTCAAGACCAATGTTCCGATTATTGAAACGCCTTCGGTTTGCGCTGGCGGCGGGGTAGCCTTTTGGACAGCTTTGCAGCTGGAAAAGTTTAAAAACACATTAGTTGTTTCCGGTGAAAGATTGGTTGATAACAAAAGCGAGATGACCACCCACTGGATATTATCAGCTGCTGAAAGAGTGATTGAGCAGGCAGAAGGAATGTTATTTCCGGTTCAAAATGCCCTGGTCTGGCAGCAATATATGCTGAAATACGGCGCTACTATGGACGATTTGGCCCTGATTGCTTATAAAAACCATCAGAACGCCGTCTTAAATCCCAATGCCTATTATTATCAAAGACCAGTCTCTTTAGAAGATATTAAAAATTCACCAATCGTTGCCTCCCCTCTTCGGTTAATGGATTGTTCTTTATCAGTTAATGGAGGAGCGGCAGCTATTCTTTCAAGAGAAAAAACTGACATTGAAGTTTTAGGTTCTGGTTTTGCCACTGATTATCTTTTAACCTTTAGCAGAAAAGAACCCTGGCATTTTCAGGCAACTAAATTAACAGCTAAGCAGGCCTATCAAGAAGCCAAAATTAAACCTGAAGATATTGATGTTGCTGAAGTTCACGATGCCTTTACTTCGGTTGAATTATTCTCCTATGAAGATTTAGGATTAGCTCCAAATGGAAAAGGAGCAGAATTAATTCGTTCGGGAAAAGTAAATTTGGATGGGGAGTTACCGATTAACCCCTCTGGCGGTTTAAAAGCCAAGGGCCATCCAATTTCGGTCACCGGTTTAGCTCAGGTTTATGAAATAGTTAATCAGCTTAGAGGAAGATGCGGCGAGCGACAAGTCAGGGGCAACCCTAAAATCGGCCTTTGCCACAATGTTGGCGGAACCGGCGGCAGCGTGACCGTTCATATTTTGAAGAAAATTACTTAACCAACACCGGGTGTTGGTTATTCAATATGGAATTGGTTGAGAAGTTCTTTAAAAGTTTTTTTCACCCGGGGAGAAACTTCAATCAGGCAGACCCCTTTGTCGGGGAGACCGTAAACTACCGCCGTTTTGTTTGAAGAAAGCAAAACTGCCGGAATAACTAAAAGGTCTTCCTCTCCATCAACAAAAACATTTTCCTTATTTTTGATTGCCTTTTTGATAATCGGCCAGACTCCCTTCTTAATGGTTCCGGCAGGATTGCTACAAGAGAGAGAGAATTTTGCTAGTTTTTTAATCTTTTTCCTTTTTATTTTCCCGTCAAAAATCTTAATGTCCGAAGGCAGAGTAAGAGAACAATAGTCGCCCACAGTAATTATTTTTTTAAATCTTCTCTTTTTAGTAAATTGCTGGAATTTTTTGAGGACTTCCTTTTCACCATTAAAAAGAGGAATTCCCCAAATTTTTCTTAATTCCGGCCTAAGTTCCTTCGGTAAAAAGCAAGTCTTCATAAAAATTATTATATCATGTTCTACAAATGTCCAAAGTGTCAAAAAGTTTGGCAGCATCCGATTGGGAAATGTCCGGAGTGTTTTTTGGAATTGGAAAGAAGGAAATCTGAGAAAATTAGAGTTATTGGTATTTCTAAGGTGACCATTCCAACAATGTTTCATCCAAAAGTTCCCTATTTTGTTTTGGTCCTGGAGGATGAAAAAGGAAATAAATGGGTCCAAAAATCAGTGAAAGAATGTAAAATTGGTGACGAATTCCATGTAACGAGGAAAGGTAACGTTACATTGGAGGTGGTGGCCATTTGGCGAATAAAATATGATATTTTAGAAGGGATTGAAAAAGTAATTGAATTTTTGGGCGAATTAAAAATTGATACCCAAACCAAAATTTTAATTCTGCCAACTCTTATTGCTCCAGTCCATCCTCATTTTGCTGAAAATACCAGCCCTCAATTTTTAGAAAGTACAATTAAATATTTAGAAGAGAGGGGAGCGAAATTAGAAAATATTAAGGTTTCTGGCCAGAGTTTTGATGAAATTCCCATTGAGGCCTCGGCTCAAAAATCCCAGCTTCTCAAAGTTTGCCAGGGTTATAAAATTATGCCTTTAGATTTAGCTAAAACAAACTTTGTGAAAAAGAGTGAAGGAGATTTCTCTTTTGAAATTTCAGAAGAAGTTTTTAATTCCGATTTAATTATTAACCTACCGATTTTAAAAATGGGAAAAATTTCCGCTACCGAAAACATTTTGAAGTTCTTGAAAAAGGAAAATTATCTCGGCCTGAAGTATCTCTATTCTGATGAAGAAATAATTAAAAATTTGAATAAAATTTTTTTCCGATATTTAACTTTAGCCGAGGCTCAATCGGTCCAGAAACCCGATCAATTTGTCGCTCACCTCGGTCTAATTTTTGCCAGCTTTAATTCTCTAAATTTAGATCGGGTTTTTGCTGAAGTTTCAATGGTAAAAGAATTGCCAAAATGTCTTAAAAAAGTTAAAATTGAGGATATCCCGATTGTTGGCAGAAAGGTTGAAGAATTACAATATGAGGCTGAAAAATATTAAATGAGAGCGTTGAATAATTTCTGTGTTAAAAAAAATTATGTGCAAGTCAGACCTGCACATCTGCACATCCTTAAATATCAAAGATGGCAGAAGTAAAAAACTTAACCCTAATTAACATAATAATTCCCAGAATTGAAAATAAAATTTTGGCCTTAGTAAAAAACATTGTTCTGGTTTTGAGTTTTGCCATTGTCACTGGGGTTGCTGCTCAACTGAAACTGGAAATTGGAGTAGTTCCTATCACCATGCAGACCTTGGCTGTTCTTTTGAGCGGAGCTTTATTGGGTTCAAAAAGGGGAGCTTTGTCACAGATAACTTATTTTCTAATGGGATTGGCTGGCCTTCCCTGGTTTGCCCGGGGCGGCGGAATGGCTTATCTTATGTCACCGACTTTTGGTTATATAATTGGCTTTGTTTTAGCTGCCTATTCAATTGGTTGGCTTTGTGAGAGAGGATTTGACAGACAAGTTAAAACAGCCATTTTAGCAATGTTGATTGGTAATATTTTACTTTATATTCCCGGCCTTTTATGGTTAGCAAAATTTATCGGATTTGGAAAAGTTCTGTCAGTCGGGCTTTATCCCTTTATTCCAGGAGATTTATTAAAGATATTATTGGCTGGGTTAGCCCTACCAATGGGCTGGAGACTAATCAAAAAATATGAAGGATAAAGTAGTTTTAATTACTGGAGCTTCAGGAGGGATTGGTAAAGCCATTGCTCAAAAATTTGCTGCTGCTAAAGCAAAATTGGCTTTAAATGACATTGCTCAAGCTGAAGAGGCTTTGAAGGCACTTTCTCAGGAATTGGGAGGTAAGTATTTTTTGGCCGATGTTTCAAAATTAGAAGAGGTGGAGAAAATGGTTGAAGCTCTTCAAAAAGAATTTGGCAGATTAGATATTTTGATTAATAATGCTGGAATATGTGTTGACCGAACCCTGGCTAAAATGACCAAAGAAGAATGGCAGAGAGTAATTGATATTGATTTAACCGGAGTTTTCAATTGCTCAAAAGCTGTCCTTCCTTTGATTATTCAAAACCAGGGAAAAATTATTAGTATTTCTTCTTTGGTTGGAGAGCGGGGGAACTTTGGCCAGACAAATTATGCGGCGGCCAAAGCCGGCATTATCGGTTTCACCAAATCCCTGGCCAAAGAGGTGGGTAGGTTTGGGGTAACAGTCAATGCCATAGCCCCCGGTTTTATTGAGACGAAATTAACCGAAAGCATGCCCGAGGAAATAAAACAGCTGGTTTTAAAACTGACTGCCCTTTCCCGATTTGGCCGACCGGAAGAAGTGGCCAACCTGGTTGCCTTTTTAGCCTCAGAAGAAGCCAGCTTTATTACCGGCGAAGTGGTCAATATCGATGGCGGCTTAGCTATTTAATGTCAATCAACTCCTTTCTTAAATATTATCGGATGAAGGACTGGCGGGCTTATTTTACCCTGGGAGTTTTTGGATTTGTCATTGCCAAGGGCTTTTTATTTCCTATTTTAGATATTGTCCTTTTTTTAATCATTGGTGTCCTGCTATTAGCTTTTGGTTTTTCAGTCAATAATTTTTTTGATGTTAAGGAAGACAAGGAAAAAGGAGAAGCAATAAATTTTTTAGTTCAAAATAAAAAAAATTTCCTTTTTTCAATTTCGCCAGGAATTTTGGGCTTATTTTTATCAACCTTTTTTGGAGTAAAGGTTTTTTTATTTGTTTTGGCGGCCGGCTTAATTGGTTTTTTTTATTCCGCTCCGCCCTTAAGAATGAAATCAAGGCCTTTTTTGGATTTAATCTCTCACGGTCTTTTTGCCGGCGCCTTGATTTTTCTTTTTCCGCTTTTAATTTTTAGCCCCAAATTAACTTTATTTCACTATTTGATTGCTTTTTCCGTCTCTTATTTATCAGCCATGCTGGAAATGAGAAACCATTTGGAAGATTATCAATCGGATTTTAAGGCTGGCCTGCAAACCACTGTTTGTTTTTTGGGCTATGAAAATTCGGTAAATTTCTTAAAATATTTAGCCTTTTTCTATCCCTTAGTTCTCTTTCCGGTCTTCTTCCTGATTTCTCAAAAATTTTTATTTGGGTTTTTAATTTTGACATCATTTTTCCTTTTTCTATTTTTATTCAAAAGGAATTTCCAAATAATGGATACCTATTGTCCCATTTTCTCTTACCTGACCATAGCAATATCAACCCTCTACCCATGGTGAATAATAGTAGCATTTCTAATAATATTGAGAATTCAATTAGTCGGGCCATAGATTTTCTTTATCAGAATCAATTACCCTGGGGAGAGTTCAAAACCCTAGCCTGCTGGAATAGTTTTATGCTGGGAAGTTATTTTGATAGCACTCCTTTTGTTACCAGCTTTGTTTTATATTCCCTGAAAGATTTGGAACAGAAGAAAGTAAAAATAATGACTGAAAAAGCGATTAGTTTTTTATTAAGCGAACAGGAGAGAGGAGGCATCTGGAGATTCTGGACCTCAAAAAATAAAAAAAGAGTGCCCCCAGACCTTGATGATATTTCAACCATTTCTTTTATTTTGCGGCTGAATGCGGTCAATTTTGACGACAATCTTCAATTAATATTAAATAATCGCAACCAAGACAAATTATTTCTAACATTTATAATAAGTAAAGGAGAGAAATACCATTTTGCCCGGTTGATAGATAAATTTAAAGACTATATTGACTGCGTTGTTAATGCCAATGTTTTATTATATTTAGGCCAGAACCCTGAGACTTTCCCGATTTGCTCTTTTATTAATCAGGCAATAAAATTAAATCAGCCTTGCTCAATTTATTATCCAAATAAATTAGCCCTCTTTTATATGGTTTCGAGAGCCTTTAAAAATAATGTTACTAACCTGGGAGAAAATCGGGACATTATTATTAAATCTACCTTGAGTTATCAAAAGAAACCAGGTGTTTTTGGCAGTCACTTAGATACTGCCTTGGCTTTGAATACTTTATTGAATTTTGATTATTCCGGAAAAGAAATTACCGCAGGAATTAATTATTTATTAAAAAGACAGTTGGCTGATGGTTCCTGGAAGAAGTCTTTTTTATTTTTAGGTCCCTTTCCCTGGCGTTATTATGGTTCAGAGGAATTAACCACTGCCTTAGTTATTGAAGCGATGAAGAATTATCTCTATGGAAAGGACCTTTGAAACAATTATTGTTGGGGCAGGTCCTGGTGGCTTGACTGCCGGAAGATATTTAGATGATGCTTTGATTCTGGAGCAAAAAAGTGAAATCGGCAAGCCGGTTCAATGCGCCGAAGGATTAGCTAAAAAATTTTTGGATAGATTTGGTATTCAACCTGACCCAAACTGGATTTCCACCACCATTGATAATACCCAGATAATTTTGCCCAACGGAAAAGTAATCAACTTAAGAGCTAAAGGAGGAGGTTATATTTTAGATAGAGTAAATTTTGAAAAATTTTTGGCAGGTCTTTGTCTAGCAAAAATTCAACTTCAAAAAAGAGTGACTGAGATTGAAAAAGAGGGAGAACTTTGGCAAGTCAAAACTCAAGAGGGCGAGGTTTTTAAATCAAAATATCTAATTGGCGCTGACGGACCCTTTTCCATTGTCAGGAGAAAAGTTTTTGATGAAAAAGTGGCAGTTTATCCCTGCCTGGAATATTTAGTTGGAGTAGAGAAAGAAGTTGATTGTTCGACCATAAAAATGTATATTGACCAGGAAAGATTTCCTTTGGGTTATGCCTGGATTTTTCCCAAATCAAAAAATAGGGCCAATATTGGTCTAGGCTCAGCAGGCAAAAAGAATCTTAACGAGCAGTTTAAAGATTTTATGGAAAATACTATTAAAAAAGAATTTGGTAATTATCGGCTTTTAAAAAACATTTCAGGCCTTGTTCCCTGGGAGAAAAAGCCAATAAAATTGGTTAAGGATAATGCCTTATTGGTTGGTGATGCCGGGGCCATGGTTGATCCCATTTCTGGCGGCGGGATAGGCAATGCCATGATTGCCGGAGAGCAGGCGGCTAAATCAATTCTGGCTAAAGACGTCAATTCTTATCCCGCGAGAATTAAATTCCTTTTCTGCTTTAATAAAGATTTACTTTCAGCCCAGAAAATTTTGTATTCGCTTGATAATAAAACACTAAACGAAGTTGGAGAAATTTTAGAAAAAGCCTGCGGAGACATTTTTTATTTAAAGAATTTTTCGGTTTTTTTCAATTTTTTATCAAAACCAAATTTAAGAAAAAACGTTTTCAAATTTCTCAAACTTTTTTTCATTTATCGAAACTATATTCGTTCACACCGAGCCCCATGTAGGGGAGAAGTGAGAGATGAGGCAAAGCTTCAGCGACCTCAAGTCTAATTTTATGATCAGTCAAACCAAAATCGAAGAATATCTGAAAAAGAAAAAGCAGGAAATTGACAGAGTTATTGAAAAATATCTTCCCAGAAAGGCAACCAAAAAGTGGCTTGATTTTACTTTTGGTAGACCTCGCTATTTTTATAGTCAGAAAGCGGCCCAAGAGGTGCTGATTAATCCAATTCAGGAATTTTTGGCCCGGGGCGGAAAAAGATGGCGACCGGTTTTATTTTTATTGGTCACCGAAGCCATTGCCGGTGACCTCAAAAAAGTCAAAGACTTTTTAATCATCCCCGAGCTCTGCCATGAAGGAAGCATTATAATTGATGACTGTCAGGACGAAGGAGAATTGAGAAGAGGTAAGCCATGTTTACATAGAATTTTTGGCGTTGATGTGGCTATTAATGCCGGAAATTTTCTCTACTTTCTGCCTTTGATAACTTTAATCAAAAACAAAAATAAATTTAAGCCCGAGGTCTTAACCCGGGCTTATCAAGTCTGTATCCAGGAGATGATTAATCTCCATCTCGGCCAGGGAACGGATATTTACTGGCACAAAGGAAAAACTAAAAAAATTAAGGAAAAAGAATATTTACAAATGTGCGCTTTCAAAACCGGCTGTCTTTCCCGGTTGGCTGCCAAATTGGCAGTTGTCCTTTCAGAAAAGAGCGAGCGACTGGCCGATAGTATCGGAAAGATGGCTGAAGCCATTGGAGTGGGTTTCCAGATTCAAGATGATGTTTTAGACATAACCCTTGAAGGAAAAGAAAGAGAAAAATTCGGCAAAAGTTTTGGCAATGACATTAAAGAGGGTAAAAGAACTCTAATGGTCATTCATGCTTTAGAGAAAGCCAGCCAAAAAGACAAAAAAAGACTATTAGAAATTTTAGATAAACATACCGATGATTTTGAAGAAAGAAAAGAGGCAATCGAAATCATCAAAAAATATGGTAGCATAGAATATGCTAAAAAGATGGTCAAAAAAATTATTAAAGATAGCTGGCAGGATGCCAAGAAATTACTGCCAAAGTCAAAAGCCAAAAAGAAATTAGAAGAATTCGTTAATTATTTAATTGAAAGAAAAATGTAGCAAAAAATGGAAAAAGTAATTTTAGTTAATAAAAAAGACAAAGTTATTGGAGTAGAAGAAAAAATGAAAGCCCATCTCCAAGGAAAATTACATCGAGCCTTTTCTATTATTTTGTTTAATAAAAAAGGAGAGGTTTTAATTCAAAAGAGGGCCAAATCAAAATACCACTCAGCCGGCCTCTGGACCAATACCTGCTGTTCCCATCCCCGGCCAAAAGAAAAGATAGACCAGGCAGCCAAAAGGAGATTAAAAGAGGAAATGGGAATTGAAACGGATTTAAAAAAAATTTTTAGTTTTATTTATAAAGCAAAACTGGGGAGTTTAGTGGAATATGAATTTGACCATGTTTTCTTCGGCAGATTTAATGGAAAGCCAAAACCAAACGAAAAAGAAGTTGAAGATTGGCAATGGATTAAATTGGCAGATTTGAAAACCGATATTGCGAAAAACCCGCAAAAATACACCCCCTGGTTCAAAATTATTTTTGGTAAAGTAAAAGATAAAGTAAAAAAAATAAAAATATGATTCCAAAAGTAGGTATTTCTCAAATTGGGATATCCCTGCCAAAATATTTTATCACTCTTTTTGAACTGGCTAAAAAAAGAAAGATTCCCGCTGGCTATGCCGGGGCAGGTTTGGGCGTGGTTGAGGCCAGGGTTCCTTACCAAACTTCCATTGAGGATTTGGCGGTTGAGGCCCTGAGGAAAATTGATTTTCAAGACGTGGAGAGATTTTATATTGGCACCGAATCAGAC
>Ga0210017_1003165_pt1 | contig 13929 bp, 15 predicted proteins | sample CryGeyCG2014_020_FD_183966 | JGI IMG/M metagenome (GOLD analysis project Ga0210017, IMG submission 183966) | Groundwater microbial communities from aquifer - Crystal Geyser CG08_land_8/20/14_0.20 (SPAdes) (version 2) | ecosystem: Environmental > Aquatic > Deep subsurface > Groundwater | place... | reverse complement strand
AATCAATAAAATCAGAATCAATCAGCGAGAATATATCTTCGATTGTTATTGTTTCCACTGGATAAGTAATTACTTTATCTTTTTTAACATTTTGATGCTTTTTCAAAAGTGATCCACTAATATTTTCTAAGCTTTCATAAAACATTTTTATTCCTTTTTTATTCGAAATTGCTAAAAGGTAAAACTTAAAATGATCGTTACTTCTTTTTTCTATTTCTTTTAGCACCAGAAAATGTTTTCTGGTTGGGTCAAAACCGAAACTTCTTAAATTATACTTTTTAATTAAAGCTTTGGAAAAATCGGCATTATCACCCAATCCAATATCAACAACAATGCTTTTATCGTTTAAATTATTAATTATTTTATAATTCGGCTCAATTGAGATAATCTTGTTTTTAAGACAATAGGGAGATTTTAAAATTTTCTTAATTATAGCAAACATATTCAATTGCCTGTTTAAAACCTGAAATCATTGTGTTTATATTTACTTTATCTTGAATTATTTTTAATGAATTTTTACTCATTTTTTCTCTTAATTCCCTATCAGTTATAATTTTTAATATTTTTTCAGCTAAATCATTAATATCGTTTTCTCTGAAAATGTATCCATTGAAGCTGTCAAAGACAAGTTGTTTCTCGGTACCATCTGCCTCACAACAGACTATCGGCAGACCATAACACATAGCTTCATTTATGCTCAACCCCCCCATGCCGGGAAGCACAAAAACAGCGGAGGATAATAAATATTTTGCTTTTACTCTGTCATCTCTAATGCTGCCTAAAAAGTGAACGCTATCTAAGATTTTTAAATCTCGAGCCAATTTTTCTAATTCGGGTCTCTCTCTGCCATCGCCAATTATTAACAATTCAACATCAGGAAGCTGTTTTTTAACTAAAGCAAGTGCCTTAATAAGAAAGTCTATCTTTTTCCAAGGAACCAATCTGCCAATAAATATAATTTTGTGCTCATTTATTGCTATCAGAGAATTCTCTGATAATATTAATTGTTTAATCTCAAAGATTTTATCTGTATCTATTGAATTGCAGGCTACAAAAATTTTATTTTTATTGATGCCATAACTTTCAATTATGGGGATTCCGCTTTCAGTATAAAGCAAAAAGGCATCTACGAACGAGAAAAGAAGTTTTTTAACAAATTTTTTAAAAGTTTTTATTTTCTCCTCTTCAAAAGGAATTGTCCAAAGTATCAATTTTGCTCGACTAATTTTTATAGCAAAAATTGTCAAAAGTGACAAAATACTCCCCGGAAGATACATATTTTGCATAATAATTACTTCTGGTTTTTCTTTTAAAATATATTTTGGCAAATCAGGAAAATAAGAAAATTTAATACCGAATATCTTTTTTTGTTTAAGAAAAATCGCTCTAAAACCGAGGCTCTCATTTTTTGTAACAAAGTTTATATTGTCCACAAATTCCCAACCTTTCGGATTTTCTGCCGCAATAATAATAATTTCATAGCCTGCAATCGTATTTAATCTATGAAAAACTGGGGTTCTATAATCAGGAATAACTTGTTGGATTATAAATACTTTCTTCATTTTTGAGTTATTTTCTCTTCCAAAAGAAAAGCATCAGCAAAAAATTTTGCTGCCCAATCTGGATAGAAAAATGGACAATATTGGCCCCAAACAGGATGGGACCCTTTTATCCCTCCTCTTATTCCGGGATTTTTAGAATAAAAATGCTGGGTAGTCTTCAGAAAAGCATTCATTCTTAAAGCGGCATTTAAAAATCTAGGGTCTTTTGTAATTTCATAAATTCTCAACCAAATAAGCGATGCTTGAGCGTCACCGGTTAAGCAAGTATAGCTATCTTTACTTTTCCAATTTTTATCATAAGAGGCGTAAAGTTTTTTGTCTCCTTCAAAACAATCTAATAAATTTTTAGCTGAGAATATAGCTACCTTTTTGTATTTTTCTTCATTGAGTAAAATTCCTGATTCTAAAAGTCCTTCAATAGTATAACAAATGGCGTGAGTAAGAGGGTTTTGGTTATTATAGAAGGAGTTGTTGGAAAACCATCCATTTTTGTTCTGTTGAGTCAAGACCCAATTTAGATTTTTCACTGCTGATCGTTGATATTTTTCTTCGTTTGTTAAAATTGAGAGTTCAATTAATGCCCAGGAAACTCTGCTATGATAAGCGTGTGTGGGCGGACTATTCAAAAGTGGAGAAAGTCCTTTTCTCCAGGCCCCGTCTTCATCTTGTATTGCCACTAACCAATCTCCTGCTTTTTTGGCACAATCAAGATAAAGTTTGTTTTCCGTCTCCTGATAACCCCGACACCAACCTGAGATCACTTGACCTGTATTAAAAACCGCCGGTTGTTTATCTTTTTTTTGAGACTTTTCTTCCCAACCACCGCTTATTACCGCCCCGCTCGAAAGTTGAATCCTTCTTTCCCAATCGCACATTTGAATTGCTCTTTTTCTGTATTCCAAATTGCCAGAATATTCTGCATAATCAAAAAAGGTTGGAATAATATATCCTGTGGTCTCGGGATAAGCTGGTAGCCATCCTTCTAAAAAAGAATAACCAACTGATACTCCCCCACTTTTTGCAATATCTTGAGCAAAACACAGCCATTTCATTACTGCTTCAAGATGTTCTGAAGTACTATAAACTTTATCTGAAATATGAAATAGATCTTCCAAAACAACCTTAAAATGGGAAAATCTGTATAAATTTTTACTGAATATTTTATTTGGATATCTGCTAAATTTTTGGAGAAAATTCTTCATATTTGTTTTTTTCTTCATCAATTATGTCTCCCTTTCTTCTATTTTTTAAATAGAATAAAGGCTTATATAAGCCATACTTCCATTTATTTAAAGGGTATTTCCATAAATAACCTTTTTTAAATTCTCCACCAAATCTACTCTTGAATCGCTGGATACCCTCTAACTCTTTTTTTGGGTTTATTCTTGCGCCGACAAAATCGTAATATTTTACACCTAAAGATTTAAAGTATTTTATTGCTCTCCAATGGAGCAAATTTAAAGAGCCAAGAAAGGCATTCGGCGCAGAACCGCCATAAAAATAATAAGCAGCAAATTGGCTAAATGGCATAATCGCGCATCCTTGGGGTTTATCCTGATGCATAGCCACGAAAATTGCCAGATTTCCATCAAGAACATCCTGTAATTGAGCAATTTCTTCTCTTTGAAAATTTATTCCGGCTTTCTCCATTGTCTGTTTTACCAACTGAAAAGCCGCATCAACGTATTCCTTCCCCATTACTATTTTTACACCGCCATTTATTGCCCGCCGAATAACATTTCTATGTTTTTTATGAATCCCTGACCATAACTGATTTTCCGCTTGCCTTAAATCTAAAATATAACTGCCGAACAGAGCGTATATAGAACCATCTGGATAGATATTAAAAACTCCCGTCTTTGGAGACTGTTTAATAAAATCTATGTTTTTATCTTTGAGAAATTCAATAGCTTTATTTAAAAAAATCTTTTCTTCTTTTATTGTCAAGGAATTATCAAAATAAATAGTGCTGGTTTGAAACTGAAGAAACCTGAAAATTAATCTTTTTTTTATTATAAATGGCAAAACGAATTTTAATTCTCCCTGAACAAATCCACCAATCCATCCATATTCTGAAGTTGTAGATTTTAAATAATTTTCCGAAGCACAAATTGAAAAATTCTCATTCCAACTAAATTTAATATATTTTATTTCCATTTTAGGATTTAAAGTTTTTTACGGTCTTAAATAAATAATCCATTTTATATTCGTCATTTTCGATAGGAATTTCCACTACTTTTCCATCTATTTTTTGGGAATTTGGCAAATAGGCCAAATCATCTGTCAATAATTTATATCCCCTTAAACAATAAATTTTATTTTTAAATAGATGCTTAATAAAATTCTCGGCAGTGGCTCTTTCATTAAACAAAATTACAAATTTATGGTTGTGAGGTTCGCCTCTAAGGGATTTGATAATTCTAAAAAAATTATTATTCTTAAATTCATCAGTAAAATTTAAAAAATATTCTTTCCGAAATCCAAATTCTTCCCTTAAAACTGCATTCAATATGCCGCCTAAAATTTTATCCTCAAAAGGTGAAATATCATCGTTTGTTATATCAAAAATTCGCTCAGATATTTTTTTAAAAATAGAAAGAATTTTAAATATTTTAAATTTTTTGTATTTATAGATTTGGTATCTGTAAAATAAAAATCTAAATAGGAAAGATAATGAAAAGGTTGATGTTTTGTTTGCGCGAAATTATATTCTGTATTGTTTGTCCAAAAAAAAGATCCCATGTGCCCGGTTGTCGATTTCCCGGGTGAAAAAGAAATAAAACCGGCATTGCCAAAAGTTCCTATAAATCTATTAGCAAGTTTAGCCCCAAAACTTTGGGCTGCGTCATCTATTAATATTATTTCTTTTTCTTTGCAAAAATTTTCTATCTCCGAAAGATTGGCGGGATTTCCATACATACTTGCAACCAACACCGCTTTAACATTATATTTTTGCGATAGAAAACTAATAGATTCAAAGCTTGCGTTTAGATCTTCTATTTCCAAATCATAAAATATAGGTGAAATTTTCAACTTTCTAATTGGTTCTAATACAGAGGGACAAATGTAAGCTGGCAGTAAAATCTTATCTTTTATATCTAAAGATTTTAAAATATGATACAGAGCAAATCGCCCCTTTGAGGCATAAATAAATTTTTTCCCGGTAATAGTATTAAGGTAATCCAAATCCAGCTCTGCCAGTTTAAAGCCCGGGGGCTTGAAAATATCTATTATAAATTTCTTAGCCATAAAATTACTTCTTTTATTCTTTCTTCCATTGCCCAAGAGTCTCTGTCTCTTAAGATATTTTCTTTAAATTTTTGGTATTCTTCTTTATTCTTTAATGTTTCTATTGCTTCTTTCAAATACTCAAAATCATCATATTTACAAGCAATGCCGTATCCTTGTTGATTTATTATTTCTGCAGCGTCGCCATTTGATAAGGCACCCAAAATCGGCAAACCAAGATTTATGTATTCATAAATTTTTGATGGCACACAAGCTCCGAGGTAATCGCTTATAAGAGACACAAATCCCACATCAATATTTTCCATCATAAAATCTAAAAATTCATCGTGGGGTAAAAATGGAATAAAATGGAAATTATTTAAAAAAGGAGTAATTGGTTTGTATTCTTTAAAACTTCCTATAAAGTAAACTTCTAAGCCCACTATTTTGTTTGCCACCTTTGCTAAAATCTCCGGCATTTGTAAGTAACTAAAAATACCCATATAGGCAATTCTCAATTTCCCTGAAAATTTTTTTTCTTTGAGTTGGACTTTCTTTATATAGCCAAAATAATTATTTACAATTTTCTCTTTTAAATGGGGATACTTTACCTGTAAAGATTTCTGATTTGTCTTTGATGAGGTTATAACTAAATCCGCATTTTTTAGGTACTTTTCTTCTTGTTTTTCTCTGCTTATATGAAAAGCATTATCAATCTTCAAGCCATTTACCAAGCTATAATCGAGGGGGTCTTGAAAATTAACTACAAACCCACAACCAATTTTATCTTTAAGTAAACTGGCCAACCTTATGTTTCCGAGTTCACCACCGGAAGTAGCAAATAAAATATCTTCTTTTTTAATTTTATGTTTTAAATATTCAAAAGCTCTTTTCGCCCATTTATCCAAATAGTCCTCATATATTCCTATCCTCTCAAACCAAGTTGCCATTCTTAAATTATAATTTAGGGGGATTCTTATAATGTTTTCTTGAATGGAAATTCTTTTTTGATTATAATTTGGCGTAACCACTATTACTTCAAATCCATTCTTCTTCAAAAAATCTTCTTGTGCTTTTCTTATTAAAGTTCCTCCGGCTATAGTTGGCAAATATGAACGAGTTAAAAAAAACAATCTCATAACTTAAAAATTGGTTAATATCAAATAACTTTCTCGATAATTTTCAAAATTCTTTCTCCGGCCTTTCCATCCCCAAAGGGACTTCTCCAATTTTTTTTTCTCCTAATCATTTTATAAATACTCTGTAAAATCCGCTTAGGATTAGCGCCAGCTAAAGTATTACTTTTTACTTTTAGGGTTTCCGGTCTCTCGGTATTATCTCTCAAGGTTACGCAAGGGACTTTAAGGATACAGGTTTCTTCCTGAATGCCACCGGAGTCGGTTAAAACCAACTTAGCATTTGCTTCCAATTGAAGAAAATCCAGAAAACTAATGGGCTCAATTAACCGAATTCCTTTTGGAACTTTAAGCTTAAATTCTTTTATCATTTTTTGAGTTCTCGGGTGAATAGGATAAATTACGGACATATTAAATCTTCTACAGATTAACCTTAGCCCTTCTAAAATTCTTTTTAACACTTCTTTTTTGTCAACATTTTCTGACCGGTGAACGGTAACTAAAAAATATTCTCTTCTTTTTAAATTTAATTTATCTAAAATCTTTGATTTCTTTTTAGCTAATTCTAAATTTTGATAAACTGCGTCTACAATCGTATTCCCGGTGATAAATATTTTTTCTTTGGGAATCCTTTCGTTAATTAAAATCTCGCCTGCCTCTTTAGTTGGAGCGAAAAGAAAATCTGAACAATGATCTGTTAAAATTCTATTAATTTCTTCTGGCATTTCTTTAAAATAAGACCTTAGACCAGCTTCAACGTGTCCAACTTTGATATGTAATTTTGCCCCCGCCAAAGCGCCAGATAAAACAGTGTTTGTATCTCCTTCCACCAAAACTATATGTGGTTTTTCTTTCAATAAAACTTTCTCAATACCAATTAACATTTTACCTGTTTCCTCAGCATGGGTTCCTGAACCAACATTTAAGTTGTATTTTGGTTTTGGCAATTCTAATTCCTCAAAAAATATTTTATCTAAATTTTCTGAATAATGTTGATTTGTATGCAAAATAAAAAAATTAAGGTTTCTCTTTTGGCACTCCCGGATAATCGGGGACATTTTAATTATCTCCGGACGAGTTCCAAGGATAATACAAAATTTTTTATTTTTATTACTAAACATTTTTTTATGTATAATAAGAACGGTCGAATATCCTTCAAAATTAAAAAATTTATCTAAAAATTCAAAAATTTTTATTATTTTTCTGCAACAATAACATATCCAAAATTTGGTAATCCAGAATTGTCTACTTTTTTAATATATCTATTATGGTGGAATGAATATGATTCTTTTATTTTAAAACCGATTCTTTTTAAATATTTTTCGACAGTTTCAGGATAATATCTTATATAATTTAAGCCAGACATGACGTCCCACCTGGAATTTGGATGGGGGAAGTGTAAGTATAAAATTCCTTGGTTTTTCAACATTCTATAAAAAATCTTAATTAACAACGGCAATTTCTTATATCTTATATACTGGATAACGCTTACAGAATAAATACCGTCTAATGTATTTTCATATTCTTTTAGAAAATTTTTATCCCTTTCAAAATCTATACAGTAAAAATTTACTTTTGGGAAATTTTTTCTGGTAAAATTATTCAAAATGCTTTCACTTATATCTACATCAATAATATTAATATTTTTAACTTCATAAAAAAGACTAATATATCTTCCTGTACCGCATCCAAAATCCAATATTCGGGCACCAGGAAATAATTTCTCTCGAAAATGATTTTTAACATCTCCCTTTAATTCTTCAATAATGTCCTTTAATTCTTCATATCTTTTTTCATAACCATCTATTTGGACACCTAATAGTTCAGTATGTTTTCCTCTTTCTTTCCAAAAATCTTTCATCTTTGTCCTATCTAAATGTAGAATAATTCTAATTTTGTTAATAAAGGTAAAAAATATTTTATAAACTAAAATTAGTATTCTTTTTAACGGTGCAGTTTTAATCATTTTGATTAATTTTTACATAACGAACTTTCTTAAAAGAAAAGACCATAGTGTAGCTAAGGTTTTTTAACCATCTATTCCCTGTGTAAAGATATGGTTTAAATGGTTTCCGAGATGGAAAAGCAATGCCTTCAGTTGGAATATATCTATCAAGCAAAAAACCAACTTTTGAGCATAGGGTAACAAAATGGGTAGGGTCCCAAGCATTAATATGACCGGGGCCATCATCACAGTTGTTTAAAATACGCTCGCTAAGTTTTATTAATCTCTCTTCCATATCGCTATGTAATAACCCGAGAAAAAACCTTGGATTCATAACATTTGGAAGGGCGATAATTAACTGCCCCTCCGGTTTTAAAACCCTGTTAATTTCAGATAAATAATTGCCCACATTGTGAACATGCTCAATAACCTGATTTGATAAGACGCAGTCAAAAGATTCACTCTCAAAAGTATCTATTGATTTTTTTTCAAATTCTAAGTTCTTTTGCTCCCCCCAAACAAGCCTGCAAATATCTATCTCATTTTCTGATATATCTATGGCTTTAACAATATTTCCTTTATCTCTCATTGCTACAGAATAATGTCCCCAGCCGCAGCCGTAATCCAAAATACGATTACCGCCCTCTGGAACAAATGATAAAATCACATGGTATCTATCATGCTTGCACTTCTTAACTCTGTCCACATAGTCAGTCACAAATTCCACAATTTCTGAATCTGTTTTTTCTTCTCCGTAAATTTTAAGCATATTTTTATATCATTTCATAAAAACTTGCGCCAACGATAATAAATATTAAGATGTAGATCAAGGTTGCTATCATGTTATATTTTTTTGTATCAAACCGCATTGCCATACCCTGAACCACGCTGGAATATATAAATATTCCGACAAATGTGGCGAATGCCGCACCAATCATCCCGTATTTTGGTATTAACAAATAATTCAAAAGGCCGCCGGCGCCAAAAGAAAATAACGATAAAAACGGATAAAACCAGACTATTTTATGATAACCAAGGACCAAAGATGGAATTTTATAAAAACCGCCCATCATAAACCCAATCATTATAAGGGGCATAACTTTTGCAGCGCCTATGTATTCTTTTGTTGAAAAGAGCATTACTAACCATTTGCTACTTAATGCCAAAATCAAAGTAATAAATATAAGCCCGAAATAATATTGATAAGCAAATTTCTCAAGTTTAACAATGCTGTTGTTATAATCCTCCTTCAGGTCTTCCATTGCTTTTGGAAACAAGGAAAGAGAAATTGCTTCATATACCATAGATAACCCCTGCCCCAAAAAAAACCCAAGTGAATATATCCCTACTTCTCTATTCCCGTAAAAATGCTTTAAAAAAATCCTATCAAGGTAAATAAAGGCTATGCTTAAAAGAGATGTTATAAAACCAGGCAGAGAAAGAAAGAATGTCTCTTTAAACATCAATAAATTAAAGGCGCGTTTTAACCGAAATAAATTTTTTTTACATAACTCTCGGATTAAAGATAGCAAATTTGCAAGGTAACCTGCACTCTGGCCCATTTGCCTTCCTAAAATGCCGAGGGGGAAAATTGCTATGCAGACGACGGAAACAAGATGATTAAAAACTGTCTGAATAATGTTATTTTTAAAAACAGATTTTGAAAGTTTCTCATTATAGAGAATGCTTGTAAAAAAACCGACAAAGACTGCTAAAATACCCATTATAAGTGTCACAACGTATAAAAACTCTGTATGAGCTGAAATTAAAGGAACAATAAATGGCATTAAGATTAAACCCAACACAAAAGTAATAATTGATGTGATGATAGTAAACCAAGAAACCGTACTTAAATATTCGTCTTTTTTATTTTCTCTATAATCAAAATATAATCTCATCGCCCCGCCAGCCATATTCAAAGAAGCAATAAGCATAATATATTGAAACATCACAGCGTATAATGACAATATTCCAAATTCTGCTGGAGTAAAAACCGAAGTATAGTATTTTGTCATCAGCAAACCAACCCCAGCGCCTATCAAAGAGCCTCCAAGATATCTTGGAGCATGATTTATGACATTTTGTAAAAAAGTTTCTTTATTTTCCATTTTCTGAAATTTCATTTTTTATTACAGGAAGATATAAACTTTCATAGTGATTTATTTCAGAATCAATATCGTAATTTCTTCTTTTGAAAAATTTATCCAACTCAAAGCTTAGAAATTGTTTCAACATAGCTACCAAAGGAAAATTATTGTATTTAATTCTTTTGGTTCTTTCATTTTTTTCTGAGAAAATTTTATAAATTATCTCGGCTGCTCTAATATGGTTTTTTCCATCATCATATTCAATAACATCTTTTATGATTTTTTTCCGCATATTTTTTAAAGCCTCAAATTCCTCGATTTTTCCATTTTCGAAGAATGCCTCAATAAATTCTTGAGCTTCGGGATAATTTGAAGTTATTGGAGAACCTTTGCAAATATTATCCCTTATAAAATCGGGGCTTGTGGGATTAATTAAAAATGTGGTTTTCCCCAGCAGCCATGCTTCCAAAAGAGTTGTAGAGCTATATCCAATCCATAAATCAGATGTATTAATTAAATCGCTAATATCGTCGTTGTTTTGTTGTTTTGCCGGGTTAGAAACATAGACATTTTCGAAATTTTCCAAACCCCAGAACTCTGTTTTCTCAAAATTCATCACCCTAGGGTGGTATCTCAAAATAAAGAAAGTATCTTTGTTCTCTTTTATCAATTTCCTATATATTTCCCTGACTAGAAATAAATTGTTTCGGTGAATTTCAAAAATTCGCTCGTCATTAAAGCTTTCAGTAAAAAGGCTTTTGTAAAACTCTAAACGTTCCTTGGTAAAGAAAATATCAAAAGCCCATCCAGCAATACCAATTATCTTTTTATGATCTCCTAAATTATTTTTTAATAAAAATGACTCTTTATCTATAAATTTACACAATCGGTATCTATCAAAACCTGTTCCGCCAGAAACATAAAGTTTGTTGGATAGTTCAGGATATTTTTTTAAAAAAACGTCTTTACTCCTGCTTGACCATAATATTTTCCCATCCTCGTATAAAATTTTCTCTTTATTCCAACCCCAGAAAAATTCATCTATTTGTTCTTCGGCTACTATATTCCCCTCCGAGATTAAAGAAACCGTCTTAATGCCCATCTGATAAGCTGTTTTTGAAATTGAAAAGTTAATATCAGCACCGACAGAGTTTGAAATCACTAACAATTTTGGCCGATATTTTAATAAATAAAAATATCCATTAAAAACACTTTCTGATTTTACAATTAATTTATATTTTTCCCTTAAATATAAATAGACAGGCGTTATTATATGCCTATCTCTTTCACTCTGCGGCCATTCTAAATTTAAAACATCTATTTTATAGTCAAACATTAATATTTTCTGATTTTTTTAATCTCTTCTATTTTTTGGAGATGAAGTTTTTTTAGCTCACCCATAGCTTCTTTCGTCCATTGTTTGTTTCCGGTTAGACTTTTTTTGCTCCTATTGTAATAAAAAAGAGGTTTTTGAATATGAAAGCCCTGCCATTTTTTTTGGGTTTTTAGCAATAAATCATATTCGGGAAATTTAATATCTTTTCGATAAAACCCTTCTCTGGCTAACTTATTTTTTCTAAACATTATCCCCCCGGCTAGGGTATTAAAAATATTTTCAGTCGAGACTCTCTTTATTTTTCCGTTTTTTAATTTTTCATAATAATCACAATAAACAAAATCAATCTTGGGTTTCTGGTCTAAGATTTTTACCATTTCTTTTAAAATATTTTGCTCAAAAAAATCATCGGCATCCAATTTAATCACATATTTTCCTTTGGCTCTTTTAAAACCAACATTTGCCGCCCTTACCGCTCCTTGATTTTGTTGATTTATTATTTTTATTTTTTTATTGTATTTTTTTAAAATATCTAAAGTTTTATCGGTTGAGCCGTCATTAACTACAATTACCTCAAAATCCTTTTTAGGAAAATTTTGATTCAAAGCGCTATCAATCGCTCTTTGAATAGTATCTTGGGCATTATAAACGGGAATAATCACACTTACTAATTTCATATTTCATCAAATAAAATTTCTACCTTCTCCACTACTCGAGAGACAATATAAATTGGTTGATTTTTTCAAAAAATATTCTTCCATAAGGCATTGTATTAATCAACCTCGGGTGTTGGTTATTAAATTTATTTTATTTCCCTGACTGATTCAAAAGCCTCTGCTAATTCTTTACCCGAGACCAATCCCCAGCGCCGGGCGATAATTTCCACTCCCCTTAAAGAACGAGGATGAGGATAATCTTGAATTTCGCTTTGGTAAACTCTTTAAGGCTTCTATTTTTTTATTAAAAGTCTTAGAAACATCTACAAAGACATTGGGTACAAAATAATTTTCTCTTTTTGGGACTCCCCATTCGGTTGATGAGGGGACTTCAAATGAATATATCTTTTTTACTGTCTCTTTCTTTAGTGGCCGGCAGGCGGTTAAAACTGCTTTAAAGGTGATTTGATGATCTAGGTTTAAATCGCCGGAGTGATGGGTAAAAATAGTATCTGGCTTAATTTTATTTTTAACTTTTTCTATAGCTTTAACAATTTTCAAAAGAGGTAAGGTATCATATTCTTGGTCGGGGAAATCCTCAAAAAATATTTGAGAAATTCCTAAAATTTTAGCCGCTTTTTGGGCTTCTTTTGTTAAAAGACTTTGTTCTTTTTCGATTGATTTAATTCCCCTATCCCTTGAAGCTTTACCCCTGCCCAAAAACAAGCAATAAACTTCATTGCCTTCTTTGACATATTTAGCAATTACCCCGCCGCATCCCAAAACTTCATCATCGGGATGGGCAGCCACTATTAAGATATTCATGCTTTTTTAATTTTAACTTCGCAAGAGATTACGTCTCGAGATAAAGTGGGTCTCGAGAATTTAAAAATAAATCCTTTATATTTTATAAAAGTTCTGGGATAACCTTCGGCATCGAGCATCCGGATATAATTATAAAGCTCTTTAATATTTTTGCATTCTGGAATCTCACTTTCTTCTGGCTTTCTTCTTTTGAAAATAACTGCCCTTCCTTCCTGAGGTTTGGGGACTATCCTATTTTTTATAATTTTTAAAATCATCTCAGCAGCTAAATTAGATGCTCTAAAATAGATTTCCTCAGCTCGGCCCTTCAAAGATAGGGGCCGCTTTAAATAAATAGGCCCTGCATCAAAATCTTTTGTCATTCTCAAAGCAGTGAGCTTTGTGTTTTTATATCCTCTAATAATTAAATTTTGCAATGGACTTCCGCCCCGGCCATAAGGAAGATCGGTCATATGGAAACAGACACATTCGTAATTCTTAATGATACCTTCCTGTACCTTCCAAGACCAATGCAAAAAGAAGATATATTTGGGATTTATTGTTTTTACCTTCTCACCTGTTAATTGCTTTCGGCTGGAAATGAAATACCATTTTCCAAGATATTTAGATATTTTTCTCTTAAAAATATCCTTACTCCAAGACGTATAGCCAACCACAATGTAAACTTTATTTGCTATTTTTCTCTCTTGGTTTCTCATACTAATATTTTCTAATTTTTCTAATTTCTTTTAGCTCAGCCAAAGCTTCTTTTACCCATTGCTTATTTCCGGTTATACTATCCTTCCTCCTAATGTAATAAAAAAGAGGCTTGGAAATCCGATAACCACTCCACTTATTTAATGTTTTTAGAGATAAGTCATATTCGGCAAATTTAACATTTTCGTTATAAGACCCTTGCTTTGCTAACTTATCTTTTTTAAACATTACACCGCTGGCCGAAGCATTAAAAATATTATTCCTGGTTGAAATAATTTTTATTTCTCCTTTCTCTGATTTTTCATAATAATCGCGGTAAACAAAATCGATCTCTGGACTTTTATCAAGAACCTGGACCATTTCTTTTAAAATATTTGGCTCAAAAAATCATCGGCATCTAATAAAATCCCAACTTAAAGGAGTGGTAGCCTCTATATCTTTCTTTGCTCTTTTGCCAA
>Ga0210017_1003164_pt1 | contig 13932 bp, 12 predicted proteins | sample CryGeyCG2014_020_FD_183966 | JGI IMG/M metagenome (GOLD analysis project Ga0210017, IMG submission 183966) | Groundwater microbial communities from aquifer - Crystal Geyser CG08_land_8/20/14_0.20 (SPAdes) (version 2) | ecosystem: Environmental > Aquatic > Deep subsurface > Groundwater | place... | reverse complement strand
TTCATGAACTGCCGGTCTGGCCAAGCGGCTATAAGGAAGGCGAAAGCCATTTGGGCACGCCGGTTTCGCATGGCTGCATCCGTTTAGGAGTCGGCCCGGCCGAGCTTATTTATAACTGGACGCCGGTTGGCACACCCGTCTTAATATACTAAGTTAAAATTATTATTTAATGTTTATTGTTGGTATTAAATTAATTATTTATCAAGAAAAAAGTTTATAAAGTTTATAAAGTTATAAAGTGATATAAAAAAGTTTACTTTATAACTTTCAACTTTCTACTTTATAACTAGTATGTCATATTCGAAAAAAGTGCTAAAGCATTTTAAAAATCCGCATAACCAGGGCGTGATTAAGAATGCGGACGCGGTTGGAAAAGTCGGCAATCCGACTTGCGGGGACGTAATGAAGATCTACCTGAAGGTAGATAGTAAACAGAAAATAGTAAACAGCCCGCCCCGCACTGCGGAGCAGGGCCGGGGTAAACAGAAGGGAATTGGTAATTTTGTAATTAAAGATATTAAGTTTGAAACTCTGGGGTGTGCCGCGGCGATTGCGGTATCTTCAGCTTTGACTGATATGGTAAAAGGAAAAACTATAGAGGCGGCCCTAAAAATCACTAAAGATAAAATAGTGAAAGATTTAGGCGGATTGCCTCCTATAAAAGTCCATTGTTCAATGCTCGGAGTTGAGGCCCTACATGAAGCAATTAAGAATTATAAACTTAAGTAAGTTTAATTTGTAATTTGAAATTTGGGGTTGTGTTAGGATTGCTATTAAGATATCCAAATTACCACCGCCATGGCGGGATCCCGCCCACCTAAACTACCACCGCATTTTGCGGGGTCCCGCCTTCAATAATTAAATAAAGTGGCGGGATAATAAAGTGGCGGGACTAATTACTAATTTCAAATTACAGTAATATAAAACCATATGGCGGAAGTAAAAATTTTAATAAGGGGCTATACTTCGGCTGAAGAAGTAGAGGTAACGGGAGAAGAAAGAACCTGCCCGACCATTAGTTTAGTAAGGGATAATGGAAAAACAATAATTGTCGATCCGGGAGTTTTAAGAAATCAAGATGATCTAAAAGAAAAATTAAGGGAAGACGGCTTAACTACGGATGATATAGATTTTGTTTTTTTAACTCATTCCCACCTTGACCATTACCGCAATACCGGCATGTTCGCCCGGGCTAAAGTTATAGAATATTTCGGAATCTGGGACGGGAATAAATGTGATGATTGGCAGGAACAATTTAGCGAAGATATCCGGATTATAAAAACGCCCGGGCATGATTCTAGTTCTTTAACTCTTTTGGTTAAAACGGAAAAAGGGATAGTGGCTATTTGCGGGGACGTCTTTTGGAAGGAAAACTACCCGGAAAATGATCCTTACGCTTTAGACCCGGTAAAGTTAGCCGAGAGCCGGAAAAAAGTTTTGGAATTGGCTGATTTTGTCATTCCCGGGCACGGAAGCATGTATAAAGTTAATAGATAATGCAAATCTACGAATAAATGCTAATCTACAAATTGCGAATGATGCGAATCCGTTTAAATCCCCGGCCAGCTCCCCCGCCACGCTTCGCCTAGCGGGGCGTGGCGCTAGCGGGGCAGGCTGTCTAAATCATAGGCTAATAAAAAGTAATATAAAAATATGGCAAGAAAACAAATAAAGAATAATTTAGAATCTAAAATCAAAAAGGCCATAGAAAAAGTCCGGCCGAGCCTGCAGGCTGACGGCGGCGATATTGAATTTGTCGGCTGGTATCCGGAAACCGGCATTGTCCAGGTGCAGTTAGTCGGCATGTGCGCTCATTGCCCGATGGCGCAGATGACTTTAAAGCAGGGAATTGAGGCGGAAATAAAGAAGGTTGTGCCGGAAGTAAAAGAAGTTATTTCTGCATAAGGGATGAAATAATAATTTACCATTTTAAAATTTCTAATTCCTAATTCACCTAATTTCTAATAAAATTAAAAATTTCTAATGCTTAATTTATAAAATTATTTTTAATTTTGACATTTGGAATTTTATTAGAAATTAGATATTAGGTGAATTAGAAATTCATTAGATATTAAAATCACCTTGTTAAATTTTTTAATGGAAAGGTGATAGAAGCTAATTATATGAAAATTTACTTCGATCATAGCGCTACCACGCCGGTAGACAAAAAAGTGCTAAAAGAAATGGCGTCGTATTTTGGCGAAAAGTTCGGCAATCCTTCGTCAATCCATAGTTTTGGCCAGGCGGCCATGGCCGGAGTTGATAAAGCGAGAGAACAGGTGGCCAAGTTTTTAAATTGCGAGCCGGGAGAAATAATTTTTACTTCCGGAGCAACCGAGTCTGATAATTTGGCTTTGCGTGGGGTGATAAAAGCTTTAAAAAGTCAAGGGATTAAGAATCCGCACATCATCACTTCTTTAGTTGAACATGACGCGGTGCTTCAGCCCTGCTTAGAAATGGAAAAAGAAGGCGTGGAAATTACTTTTTTGCCGGTAAAACCCAATGGCGTGGTGGATTTAGAAAAATTAAAGGAAGCCATAAAAGAAAATACAGTTTTGGTTTCTATAATGTATGTTAATAGTGAAGTCGGGTCTATCCAACCAATTAGGGAAATCGGCAAAATTATAAAAAAGATAAATGAAAATAAGTTGAATGAATGGAAAAAGGGGAGAACTAAAGACAGGGGAGAAAAACCCCGGCCGATTTATTTTCATACTGACGCCACGCAAGCTCTTAATTTTCTGCCGGGCAACACGAAATATCTTCACGCTGACTTATTAAGTTTGTCCGGGCATAAAATTTACGGGCCAAAAGGCGTAGGCGCGCTGTTTATAAAAAATGGCGTTCCGCTTAAGGCAATCCAGCTTGGCGGGCATCATGAAAAGAATTTGCGCAGTGGTACTTTAAATGTGCCCGGGATTGTTGGACTGGGCGCGGCGGTAAATTTGTTAGACACGAAAACACGAAAACACTCACCGCCAAGGCGGGACAGGGAAAACACGAAAACATGGGAAGGTACGAATAAAAAAATTGCTCAGTTAAGAGATATGTTGGTTGACGGTATTATGAAAAATATTCCGGATGTTATTTTAAATACTGATAGAGAAAATTCTACGCCGGCGCATGCTCATTTTTCCTTTTTAGGCGTGGAAGGGGAGTCAATTTTAATTGCTTTGGATTTAGAAGGAATCGCGGTTTCCACGGGCTCGGCCTGCGCTTCCGGCTCGCTTAAGGCCTCGCATGTCTTACTGGCTATGGGCATAAAAAAAGAAATCGCCCATAATTCTATCCGTTTTAGTTTGGGTAAAAATAATACGGAAGAGGAGATAAAAAGGGTAATAAAAGTTTTACCGCCGATTATTAAGAAGTTAAGAGGAATGAATCCGGACTACACGAAATAAAACAAGAAAACAAAAAAGCAACAAAACACCTGCCCACCATGCGAGCCACAAAGCGAGGCAGGCGGGAAAAAACAAAGGGGTTCAATCCCGAAGCTTGGGAGTGGAACCCTTTTGTTTTTTGATCTTGACAGAATTTTTTATTATGCTAATATACTAATACAATAAAGATAAAAAGAGAGCGGGAGCTTAAGCTGGCAGAGCGCCGGACTTGCAAGACGGAAGTCCCTAGTTTTAAGTCTAGGCGCTTGCTCCAAAACCCCCGAAACAGGTTTGTTTCAGGGATTTTATTTTTTGCCTTTTAATTTTTTTTTGCTCATTGGAAAAAATATTTTTTTCATTTTGGAACCATAGACCATAACAAAAGAACAAAGGGGAGGAACAATGGTTGACGCAACAAGTTCGGGAACTCGTTTACAGGACCCTATATGGGGGAGAGACGAACTCAGGGAAAAAATGGAGAAGAACACTGCTTTCTTAAAGGAATTGCGGAGGCAAATGGGCTGCCCCGATAAAGGGGATAGTGGCTCCGGTGATGAATAATCATTGAAAAGAATAAAAATAACCGCCAAGGCGCTCAAGCCAAGGCGGTTTTTTCTTTTTAGGAATTATAGACTCAAATTTTTATACGGTTGACTTTTTAATGTAATTATTATACTATGAATTATTCTCTCAAAGCGGGAGAATCTGCCTGTTAAAAAACAGGGTCCGAGGCCAAGGGAAGAGGCCAAAAAATCGGACAATAAAAAGTCTGAAGGAGGAACAAATGAATACCGTAGATGATTGGATTAGGAGCCACACTAATGGCCAGACTGTTGCTATTTTAAGCAAAGTCTGCGGCGGAAAGACAGAAAAACTTGATGCACTGCTTCGCGACGAATTAGAGATTGAGTTGAAAGAAGTTCTTAAAAAGCTTTTTGACAAGCACGGTCGGAGAATTCCCGAAGGTCTCTCGGCCAGCGTCTGCGACGCCAATCGGAGTTTCCGATTGGATCAGCCCAAGCTGGTCGAGGAAGCGGATTTTGCTAACAGCATCCTGCGGTTGCACGGGTGCTTGAGTATTGACACCGAAGTCACGGCCGAACAGCTCAAAGCGGAAACCGAACGCTTGCTGGCAATCATCAGGGAAAACTCCCAGATTGCCAACATCGCCAACGGCGTCTATCTGCCAGTGGTTCTGCCCAAGCTCGTCACCGACGATCTCGGCGCCGAACTGGAGTTGTATCTGTTCGGCGTCAACAACAGCTACACCAAAACCTTCAGCGATAGGAGTTTTAATAACTATCGTAAAGGTGATTTGAGCGGTAAGGTTAGCATCATTGACGGAAGCCGGCACGACCAGCTCGTTGAGCGAATGAAACAGGAGCTGGTCATCGGGCTTCACTTCCCAAATCCTCTGCAGGGATTTTCCATCAACGCCGACAGAGAGCAGATGTCAACACTGCCGGAAGGATTCATCCTTTCTGGCATAGATACTCCCATCGCTATGGCGATGTATCCAGACATTCTGGCGTGCGATTGGAATACGCCCGGGCTGGAATTAGCCGCTTTGCAGTGGCAGTCCGCCGACTATTCGCTCGACTTCGGGGCCTTCGACGACGAGCTCGGCTTCGGCATCACGGACAGCTTGGCCAATGCCCGCGGCCCCTATTCTGGCGGTTTGTTGTTCCTCGGGTAGTGCCGGAATTTGGCTCTTTGTCTCTTGGCTCTTGGATCGGGAATCTTGGTTCTTGGTTCTTGGCCGTTTTCAAAATTTCCGCTTTGGCGGATACAAGCACGAGGTGTAACAAATGTTGCGCCTCGTTTTTCTTTTTCAAATGTGATAATATAAATATGGGAGTAGGCTAATGCAACCGATCTTACGGGATAGCGGTTCGCCGAAACCCTAAATTTCTACCAACGCGTTAGAGTCTTGCGGTTCAAATTCGGATCGTAAGAGAGTGCGCGAGAATTTAGGCACTACTTGTCTTTTTTTTGGTTCAACTATAAAGAGCCGAATAAAATACAGGGGAAATATTACTTTTTAAGCTATTTCCCCGGTGGATATGGATGGAAAAAGACAAATTTTTTGGCAGTCCGCCGACTATTCGCTCAACTTCAGGGCCAACGACGACAAGCTCAACTTCGACAACACGGACAACTTGGCCAATGCCAACGACAACTATTCTGGCGGTTTGTTGTTCCTCGGGTTGTGTCTAAATCAATAAGGACCTCGTTATGGAGGTCTTTATTTGTTATTATATTATTAACTAAGCGAACGTTGCCAACCTCCCAGCATTTTGCCGATTTCTTGGATTCTTTTTTGCAGTTCAAAATACTTTTTGTCGTCAATAATATCCAAATCTTTTAATAGGCGGATAAATAGTTTTAAAGTGTCAAATTTGGTGTTGGCTTTTTTAATCAATTCCAGCTTTTCTTCCCCGCAAGCGCAACTGGCCTCCAACAAAAGCTCAAGCGTAGCAATGATATACATCTCGCATTTGGCGCCCAAAGTGTATTTATATTTTTTGGGAAACAAAGCAGAGTAGCTGTAAAATACCTTGTACAGCTCGTATAAGTTTTTAATTATTGGGATGTCAATATTTTTATGATCCATAATATTTACGATAATTTAATTAGTTTGGAAAATATTTTGATTTGCTGGGACGAATTTAAGAAAGGCAAGTCCAAGAAATGCGATGTAATGGAATTTGAGCGGTATCTGGAGGATAATATTTTCAGAATTCACCATGAATTGACCAACTTAACCTACAAGCACAATCCTTATGTTAAATTCCATATTTACGATCCCAAGCACAGAATAATCCATAAAGCTGAAGTCAAAGACAGATTGGTTCATCACATTGTTTTTAAGGAATTGTATAGGATATTTAACCCGACCTTTATTTATCACTCATATTCGTTCAGAGACAATAAAGGCACTCATTTGGCAGTTAAGAATTTATCCGATATTTTGCGTAAAGCCAGCAATAACTACACTAAACCAGTTTATGCATTAAAATGCGACATTAAGAAATTTTTTCACAGCGTATCTCACCAAAAACTTTTTGAGATAATAAAAAACAGGGTCAACGACCCCAAGTTTTTGTGGTTAGTGTGGCAAATTATATCAAGTTTTTCAATAATTGCAGATAACTCTCCGCAGAGAGAGAGAGAGAGAGTTAAAGGAAAATTTTTCAGAAAAGAAGGGTTTGCCGATTGGTAATTTAACTTCGCAAATTTTCGCTAACATATTTTTGGATAAATTTGACTGGTTCGTTAAAAAGCAGTCAAGAATAAAGCATTATTTTAGATATGCGGATGATTTTGTAATTGTTGATCAAAATCCAGAATATCTTAAACGCCTTGTTGAATTGATTGATGATTTTTTAAACACAAAACTGGATTTGAAATTGCATCCACAAAAAATAGAGATTAGGAAGTTCAGTCAGGGAATTGATTTTCTTGGATATGTTATCTTGCCTCATTATATAACACTTCGGACAAAAACCAAAAGGAGGATGTTCAGAAAAATTAAAGCCGGCAAAGATAAATTGAGTCAAGGATTGGTAACTAAAGAATCTTTTGATCAATCGCTTCAGTCGTATTACGGGATGCTTAAACATTGTCAAGGGCATAAATTAAAATTAAAAATCAATAAAAATTTGTTATTTTAAATATTTAAACACATAAATATCTCCTCCTCCGATTTTGGTCCAGGAATCGGCCTCTAACTTAGCTTCCGCTAAAATTTTAGGGAAAGCCCACCAGTATTTATTTAAGACAAAATAACTTTGTCTAACGCCGGTAAAGTCCATAGCGGCGTCCATGGTCTCTTGGGCCGGTTTTTTATAAACCATGTCTAAATAATATTGATAGAGCGCTCCGCCGGTGGGTATGGGATAATAAAAAATGTCGATTGTCGATTGTCGATTGTCGATTTTATTTTGGACTTTATGATAGTGGCTAAAGCCAAATTCGCGCAAAGCGGCCGCGCTTACCTGTTGATTAGCTAGCACGATATAATCGCTGTCAGCGTCATTGGCAATCCAATGCACGGCGGTTATATCATTTTCTCCAGTTGAGTAGCCGTGAGAATTATAATAGCGGTCAAAACGGGGATAAGAGAGATAGGAAGAGGTGGTAATTAAAATGGCGATAAAAATAAGAAAAGGTATTTTAATATTTCTTTTTTGTTCCAGAATTTTTTCTGTTAAGCCATAAAGAGAAATGATAATAAAGGGGAGGAGGAAGATAATAATCAGAGAAAGGATTCTTTCCGAGTAATCGTTTCTTTCGTAAGAGATTAAAAAGTTAAAAGGGAGTTTATTGGTTAAGACATAGGCGACGGCTAAAGAAGCCGAAATAATTAGATTTAAAGAATAAATTTTGCAGTTTTGGCGATTACGATAAGCGATAAATAAGCCGGCTAGAATAAAGACAGCGATTAGAGTTTTTGGGTTAAAGGCGTAGAGATAAATAAAATTGAGGATAAAGTTTTCCTGGCCCGGGATAGTGATTTTTTCTAAAATATTTGGACTAGTTGCGGTTTCAGCCGAGATGCCAGACGCGCCATTATTTTTATTAACGAAATAAAAAGCTAAAGGCAGGGACAGGCTGGAAAAAATGAAAATTAAAAAATAAAAATATTTTTTTAATTTATCTTTGTTGCTGTGATAAACGGTTAAAGTCAAAGCGAAAAATAAGGCCGGCAGGCCGGCTAAAGGATGAGCCGCTAGAGAGGCCAAGGCAAAAATATAAGTGATAATCAGCTCTTTTGGGCAAGAACAGGTAAGGCCATAAAGAATAGTGAGAAAAAGAAAAAGATAAGCTAGGTTTTGCGGGGTAGTTACAATAAAAAAGGAAAAAGGTAAAATCAAGATGGCCAGGGGCAGTAAAAGATTAACTTTGTCGTCAGTAAAATATTTTTTTAAGAATTGGAAAATGGCGGTAGGCAGAAGCAGGGCCGCCAAAACCGGCACTAATAATTTATCCAGCCAGACAATAGGCAGGGTGGTGATTTTATGTAAGATAACAATTAGCCCGTATTGGCCAAGATAGTAAAAGGGTTTGGGGTAAACCGCGCCGATTCTATCAATTAAGCCAGCCGTGGCTTGGTGGATAAAGGGGTCAAAGCCATAGCCGATCTTATAGACAATTACGGCGATAGCCAAAGACAGGAAATAGTGGAGACTTAAAAGGGCAAGAAAAATTTTTCTTTGGGGCTGGAAGAAGGCGATGATAAAAATAAGAATAAGGGTGGCCAGGCCGTAGAAAAGGAAAAAATAAGGCGAAATCACTTCCCAGGGAGAAATTAGAGATTGGCTGGTTCTGGCCCTAAATAAAGTAAAGAAAGCTAAGCAGAAAGAGAGGCCATAGAAAAAAATAGAAACCACTGCCAAGGCCCTCGCAGCAGCGGGGCGGGCGGGGCAAGTAAGAAATAAATAGCCATTTTTTTTCCGCTCCGGTTTTGGGTATTTTCCCGTTATCCCGCCTTGGCCACGCCCCGTCGTCACCTTTGGCCACCGCTGGAGCCGCCGCAGAAACGGGGCAAGCGGGGCAGGCGTGACCCCGCAAAATGCGGTGGCCAAAGGCGAGGCTCCGCTGGAGTCACCGCTAAAACGGGGCAAGCGGGACTGGGGGCGGGACGGTGATAATTTATAGTTGTAATTTTGTCTTTTGTCTTTAAATTTATATAATAGTATAATAGAAGTAACAACAGATAGAGTTAGAATGACGGCGATGCCGATATTATTTAGAGAATAAAGACGATAAACAACAGCGCCCCAAAACGACAATAAGCCGAGGAAAACGGCAGAAAAATATAGGCAGTTTTGTTTTAGATATTTATACATTTTTTTCCCCTTAGATAACAATTGCTATTTCTATCATAGCAAATTTTATGGCAGATTCAAACTTCCAGCCGGCGGACAAGATTTTTTGGCATGACAGAATATTAGCCAAAACTTTTTTAAAAATTTTTCCCCGGAAAGTCGAACCTAACCATATTACGGTTTTTCGGTTTTTAGCGACGCCGTTTGTGGCTTTTTTGATGTTTTATGAACATTATTCAATCGGCTTAATTGTTTTTTTACTGGTGGCGTTCACTGATGTTTTGGCCGGCTCAATGGCCAGAGTAAGAAACCAGATTACTGATTGGGGGAAGATGTATGATCCTTTGGCTGATAAAATTTTAATCGGCAGCATGGTTTTTATAATTGTCCTGCGTTATATTGATTTTTGGCCGGCTATAATCATAATTGCTCTTGAATCATTGATTATTTTGGTCGCTTTTATCCGCAAAGAAAAGGGCGGGGAAATTCAGGCCAATATCTGGGGTAAGATAAAGATGGGCCTGGAAGTAGTCTGCGTAACAATTTTGCTTCTGGCAGTTATTTTTAAATGGGCGACTTTTCTGCCCATTGCTTCCGGCACTTTATATTTAGCTATCGCCTTTGCTATCGTTAGTCTTCTAAGCTATGGAATATAGAATTTATATAGAACAAGGCCTTTAGCCCGTGCCTTGTTTTTTCTTGCTTTTATTCGTATTTTTTGCTAAGATAAGGGCTACGAATTACGAAAACAAAAACACTAAAACACAAAAACACTAAAGCATTGTGTTTTTGTGTTTTAAGGCCGAAGGCCGTGTGTTTTTGTGTATTTCCGTATTTCTTATTTGTAATTTGTATTTGTAATTCGTAGGGAGTTAATATGGAAATTATAAAAAAAATCACAATTTGGTTTAGAGGTCAATGGCCCTTGCTAGCAGTTATTTTTTTGGCGTTTTGCTTTTTTTTCGCTACGGCCAGCTATAATTATTTTGTTCAGGCAGACGGATTTGTAAAATGGTCTTCGCCGGACGAAACCGCCAATTATATTTTTTCCAAGCTCTACGGCCAGACCGGAGAAATGACCATATTTGAAAGATATAATTTAGTTGACGAAGATATAATCCATCCCAGAAGTTTTTCTAGCGCCAGCGGGGATTTAAAACCGGTTAGCTTTTTAGGAATTATTTTAATTTACGGATTTTTAGTAAGCCTTTTCGGCTTTAATATTTTGCCGTTTTTAACTCCTGTCTTTGCCTCTGCCGGAATTATATTTTTCTATCTTTTAATAAAAAAACTTTTTGGCTCGCGCAATGCCTTAATCTCGGCATTTTTACTGGCGTCTTTTCCGCCTTATATTTATTACTCGGCCCGAAGCCTGTTCCATAATGTTTTATTTATCGCGCTTTTAATTGTCGGTTTGTATTTTGGCTTGCTTGCGGCTGGAAAAAGATATGAGTGGAAGAAGTTAGATTTATTAAACTGGCTCTTGACCGCCTTGTCCGGATTTTTCTTCGGACTGGCAATTATAACCAGAACTTCAGAATTGCTCTGGCTAGGGCCGATGCTTTTTATTATTTGGCTTTTTAATATTAAGAAAATCGGCCTTACAAAATTAGTGATTTTTTTATCCTCTTTATTTTTAGCGGTTTTACCCGTTCTGTATTGGGACCAGATTTTATACGGCTCGCCTTTATCTGGCGGGTATCCGGAAATGAACCAATCGGTTGAAATTTTAGCTAAGGCCAGCGGGGATTTAGTAAAATCGACTGCCGTGGGCAATTTAGCTTATAGCCGGGAGGTGTTTGACAAAATAAAAGGGACGATTTTCCATTTTGGCTTTGCCCCGAGGCAGTCGGTTAAAATGCTTTATTATTATTTTGCCAATATGTTTCCTTGGCTTTTCTGGCCGGCGGTTTTAGGCGGTTTTCTGTTTTTCCAAAGACTTCGCCGCTGGAGAAAAAAGCATTTGGTCTATTTAATAGCTTACGGCGTTATTTCTGTTATTTTATTGTTTTATTACGGTAGCTGGCTCTTTCACGACAATCCCGACCTTCGCAGCTTCACGATTGGCAATTCTTATACCCGTTATTGGCTGCCGATTTATTTAGGGGCCCTGCCTTTTGCCAGCCTTTTTTTAATTAAGCTCACCAGGGCAATATTTCCCCGTTTTTCTAAAGAAGCAGAGCCGGAAGGCGGCGATAACAATCCCTTAAGAAATGCAGTCTTTCCTACGGTCGGCAGCTTTGTAAAGGGCCAATCCCGGCATTTGCGCAGAGTTTTTTTCATTAACTCCAGCCGGGTAATTCTTGTCGCCCTGGTTTATTTTATTTCTATCTCTTTTGTTCTATTTGGTTCGGAAGAAGGTTTGCTTTATTTGGCCCAGAACCGGAAGATGGCTAGATATGAGTTAGAAAAAATTTTAATTTTGACGGAGCCGAACGCGGTTATCATTACCCGTTATCATGACAAAGTTTTTTTCCCGGAAAGAAAAGTGATTGTCGGCTTGTTTGATGATGATAATATGAATGCCGGCTACGCGAAGTTGATAAATTATCTGCCGGTTTATTATTATAATTTTACTTTTCCGGAAAAAGATTTAAATTATTTAAATAATGAAAAACTAAAAGCGGCGGGCTTGAGCATAACACCGGTTGAGAAGATCACAAATGATTTTAGTTTGTACAGACTATTAAGAGTTGAAAGTTTACAAAGTTCATAAAGTTATAAAGTTTTTTAAGTTAGTAAAATTGAAAGTTTAGGATTTTATAACTTTTTACTTTATAACTTTATAAACTCCTAAGGGAGGTGAATGAAGGGAGTGAAAATGAATAAAATATGAGAAGTAAAAAAACATACTATATAATCACGATTGGATGCCAGATGAACAAGAGCGATAGCGAAAGAGTGGCGGCTTATTTGGAAGAATGCGGTTATAGCTTGGCCAAGAATGAGATTGAGGCTGGCTTAGTTGTGCTAACAACCTGCGGAGTGCGCCAGAGCGCCGAGGATCGAGTTTATGGCTTGGTAGGGAAGATTAAAAAATTAAATCCGAAAGCAAAAATTATTTTAACAGGGTGTTTAAGCGAGCGGGAAGATGTAAAAAAAAGACTGGATGGCAAGGTTGATGTTTGGCTGCCGATATCGCATATCTCAAATCTCATATCGCATATCTCAAATAAAATTCAAAATTCAAAATTCAAAATTCAAAATTGCGATTACTTAAAGATAAAATCGAAATATAGTTCTAAATTTTCCGCTTTTGTCCCGATTGGCAATGGCTGTAATAATTTTTGCGCCTATTGCGTGGTACCTTATGCGCGCGGGCGTGAAGTTTATCGGCCAGCCGAGGAAATTTTAGCGGAAGTAAAAGATTTAGTGGAAAGGGGATATAAAGAAATAATTTTAATAGCGCAGAACGTGAACAGTTATATTTCCGAAAATCCAAATGTCAAAATCCAAATGTCAAATAAAATCCCAAGCTCAAAATCCAAAACGATTAATTTTAGTGGGTTATTGAAATTGGTGAATGATATACCAGGTAATTTTTGGATTAGATTTGCGACGAGCCATCCGAAAGATATGAGCGACGAGTTGATAAAAACCGTAGCGAATTGTGGAAGAGTCTGTAAGCACATCCATCTGCCCGTGCAAGCTGGAGATGATAAGGTTTTAAAGATGATGAACAGGGGATATACGAGAGAAGATTATATAAAATTAGTCAAGAAGATTAAACAAGTTTTTAAAATCCCAAATCCAAAATCCCAATTTCCAAATAAATCCCAAATCTCAAATCCGAAATGCTTTGTTCCGGTTTCTATAACGACCGATGTAATTGTTGGGTTTCCGGGAGAAAAGAAAAAGCAATTTGCCAATACGGTTAAATTATTTAAGGAAATAAAGTTTGATATGGCTTATATTGCCCGTTACAGTCCGAGGACGGGCACAGCCGCCTATAAATTGAAAGATGATGTTTCGCCAGAAGAAAAAAAGAGGCGGGAAGAGGAATTGATGAAAATTTTACGAAAAACCGCGCTGGAAAATAATAAAAAATATTTAGGAAAAACCGTGGAAGTTCTGGTCGCTGGGAAGAGCAGGAAAGGGGAATGGCATGGGTATAATCAGCAAAATAAAAACGTAAAAATCAAAATGGAAAATGACAATGCAAAATGTAAAATTGGAGAGTTTGTAAAAGTTAAAATAACTAAAGCGAAAGATTTTGGGTTGGAAGGGATATACACGAACTAAACGAAATAAAACGAAAAAAGACGAGTTAAATTTTGCGAATCTGTTTAAATCTGTCTAAATCCTATGCTAAAAAATAACAACAAAATTATCGTAGTTTTAGGCACAACCGCTTCGGGCAAAACCAAGCTTGGGGTTGATTTGGCGCGTAAATTTAACGGGGAAATTATTAGCGCGGATAGCCGGCAGGTTTATCGCGGAATGGATGTCGGGACAGGCAAAGATTTAGACGAATATAAGAATATTCCATATCACTTGATTGATGTGGTTAATCCTAATACTAAGTTTAGTTTAGCTAAATATCAAAAACTGGCTTTTGGGGCGATAGATGATATTTTAAAGCGGGGGAAAACTCCGATTATTGTGGGCGGGACCGGGCTTTATCTGCAGGCCGTAGTGGACAATTATAATTTAAGCGGGGCTCGACCGGATAAGGAATTAAGGGAAAAATTGGAGGAAAAAAGTGCAGGAGAATTGTTTTT
>Ga0210017_1003163_pt1 | contig 13934 bp, 16 predicted proteins | sample CryGeyCG2014_020_FD_183966 | JGI IMG/M metagenome (GOLD analysis project Ga0210017, IMG submission 183966) | Groundwater microbial communities from aquifer - Crystal Geyser CG08_land_8/20/14_0.20 (SPAdes) (version 2) | ecosystem: Environmental > Aquatic > Deep subsurface > Groundwater | place... | reverse complement strand
GGAGACGATGACAACGTCTTTTTGTAAAAAGAAAGCCGTTCTTCAGAAAATGGCTGTGCCCTCAAAGCCGAGATTGTATAGGCATCTGTCTGCAAAGGCGAAATTACGAATTTTGAAAAAGAGAGAAAAAAGAGAAAAATTATTAGAATAAAAATGGGAGAAAGATAAAGAAATTTTGGTTCTCTAACCGTTTCGGCTTCCGGAATTTCTTTTCGGACAATAAATCCTAAGGTCAGGAAAAATATCATATAAGAAGAAACCATATCAAAAACAGTCAGGTTTTGAATAAAATAAGAAATCAAAAGAACAGTAAAGATGCCGGCTGTCCAGAAGTCCGTTTTTTTTCTAAAATAATTTTTCCCTAAGAAATAAAAAAATAATATAAAAATCAAAATATAAGAGAGCATACCCAAGGCGCCGGAAGTAACTAAGGTATCAAAAATTATATTGTGGGCTCGGTCATACCAAATATCACCACCGCATCTGACTGTACCCAGACAGGGGTCATAATTTTTTGTAAAGGCAAACTCAAAATTCTCCGGTCCCCAGCCCAGCCAAGGCCTTTGCAAAAAACCTTCCCAGCCCTTTTGCCAGACAATAAATCTTCCGCCAAACGTCTCGCCAAAAAATCTCTCAACTATTTGTTTCCTGACGAAACTTTCCGGCTGAAAGACGGAAAATACAAAAAAAGAGCCAGAAATAAATAAGAGTAAAAACAGAGAGGCGCCAATTATTTTTAGTTTTTTTCTTTGAGAAAAAATGAGCCAAAGGAAAAATAGTAAAATTACTCCGCCCAGAAAAGAAAGTTTTGCCGCCCTGGCTCCGCTCAAAAGAAGAATTAAAGACATTATTATAAAGCAAACTGCAGAATAAACTTTAAGTCCGCCTTTTGATTTGAAAAATAAACGAGTTTTTACTTCGGAATTTTCCGAATTCCGAAATAAACAATATAAAGCGAAAAATAAATTAAATAATAAATATGTGCCTAAAAAAGAATCGTTGCCAATTGTGCCGCCGCCTCGCATCATAGGACTTTTTGCCGCCGAAGCTATAATGCCCTCAATTACTCCTGCGCCAATTGAAATGGCAAAGATTTTTTTCCAATCTTCTTTGTTAAAGGTTGAAGAAACGACTAAAAAGAAAGCAAATAAATGGAAGAGCATTAAAATTCCCGTCATCCTTTCAAATTTTGACCAAAAACTGTAAGAAGGGTCAACCCCATAAAACGCTGAGACGATTGAAACCGTTAAAAATAGAGTTAAGCCCAGTAAGAGTAAATTGAATTTTGGTCGAAATCTCTTGTCAATAATGATTAAAAAGAGCCAGGCGAAAAATATAATCTCAGCCAAGCCCATAAAATAGAGCGATTTTGGTCCGACAAAAGGAAAGAAAAAGTTATTGGTCAGAGGAGGGCCAATGAGAGGAGTAAGTAAAATTAAAAGCGTTGAAATAAAAATTAGTTTTTTGCAAATGCCAACCACAGGCCTATGTTCTGGCTTTTCCTTTTTGGGCATAATTTCTCCCATTTCTCTTCTTTCCCTTTTTTCTCGCGATTGCTTACCCATAGTTTGAAAATTTTTAATTTCTAATTTCTTAATTTTTAAACCTATAAGCCTTCTGTTTAGAAATTATTTCATTAAGAATTTAATAGAAATTAGAAATTGAAAATCAGAAATTGTTTTACTTTGCATCTTACTCTTTGATTTTTAAATTTTCATTGTAGGTTGGAATTATTTCTTTTAAGTTCTTTTTTATATTTTCAGAATTTCCGGCTTCGGCTTCTATTTTAATCTTTTTCAAAATAAAATTCAACTTATTTTCATCAACGTTTCCAGATAATTTTGCCATAAAAATTTTCTGATGATATGTTGCTTCCGTTCCTTCTTCAGCCGTCAATGTTTCTTCAAAAAATTTTTCTCCGGGCCTGGGCTGGGTAATGACTATCGGAATGTCTTTATCCGGTTCCAAACCCGAAAGACGAATCATTTCTTTAGCCAAATCCAAAATCCTAATCGGTTTCCCCATGTCTAAAACAAATACCTCGCCCCCTTTTCCCATCTGGCTTGCCTGCAGAACCAAAAGGCAGGCCTCAGAGCTAGTCATAAAATATCTTTTCATTTCGGGATGAGTAACTTCAAGCGCCTCTCTTTTTTTAATTTTTTCTTCAAAAATAGGAATAACGCTTCCCCGACTGGCTAAAACGTTGCCAAACCTGACCGAAATAAATTTAGTCGGCCCCGTTTTATTAAGGGACTGGCAAATCATTTCCCCCGCTCTTTTGGTTGCTCCCATTACCGAAGCGGGGTTAACCGATTTATCGGTTGAGACAAAAATAAGTTTTTCCGCTCCCCATTTTAAAGCTGTTTCAGCGACTATTTTTGTGCCAAAGATATTATTCTTCACCGCTTCATCGGGATGCAGTTCCATTAGCGGGACGTGTTTATATGCCGCGGCGTGAAAAATCACACTGGGACGAAATTTATTAAAAATTCGCTCAATTTTTTCTCTGTCGCGAATATCGCAAATTTCCGAGGTAATTTTTAATTTTGGAAATCTATCTTCTAATTCTTCGGAAATGTTAAAGATGCCGGTTTCATCCTGGTCTAAAAGTAAAAGTTGAGATGGTCTAAATTTTGCCGCCTGGCGGCATAGTTCAGAACCAATTGAACCGGCCGCTCCGGTAATCAAAACGGTTTTATTTTGAATAAAATTCTCAATTGCTCTTGTGTCCATGGCAACCGCTTCCCGGCCCAATAAATCCGCTATCCGAACCTCTCTTAGATTTCCTAGGTCAGCTTCGCCGCCAATGAGCTCGGAAAGAGGAGGGACTATTTTTATCTTTCTAAGACCGGCTTTTCTTCCCCTTTCCACCGCTTCCCCAATAGCCCGAGAACCGGCTGAAGGCAGAGCAATAATCAAGTTTTTTATTCTTTCTCTCCGCGTTAGACGAGAAATGTCGCTCAGTTTCCCCAAAACCCTTAACCCATGAATGACTATTCCTTGTTTTGCCGGATTATCATCTATAAAGCCAACCGGAAAATAATGACTTTCTTTTGAAGCCATAATGCTTCTCAAAAGCTGCTCTCCGGCGTCGCCGGCTCCAACAATCAATGTCCTTTCTTTATTTTCTTTGGTTTGAGTCCGAACAATTTGTAAATAGAATCTTTTTGAAAAACGAATCCCTCCGCAAAAAATAAAAATAAAAAAATAAGTAATGAAAAGAGTAGAGCGGGGAAAACCGGTAAAAACCGGAAGCCCTCTTAAAATAAAAAAGGAGGCGGCTAAAAGTAAAAACCCTAAGGAAGTCCCTTTTGCCAAAGATATTAATTCTTCTGTACTGACATAAGCCCAGGAGAAAGAATAAAGTTTTAAAAAATAGAAAATCGGAAGCGTAATGAGCGAGGCCAAAAAAATAATTCCACCGATATTCAAAAAATAGCGGCTGGGTATTTGACCTTCAAATCTTAAAAGAAAGGCAAAATAAACCGAAAGCGCGATAAAAATTGCGTCAAAAAGCAAAAAGAAAATGATTCTAATCAGAACTCTTTTATTATCTAAAAATTTTTTCATTGCGAGTAGAATTCTTTAATACAACTAACGACAGAATTTATTTGTTGAGCAGTTAATTCGGGATACATTGGCAGAGAAATAACTTCCCGGCAGATTTTTTCCGTCTCCGGCAAAAAAATGTTATTGGGCTGCATTACCGGCTGTTTGTAGTTCGGAATTGGCCAGGAGATTATTGTTTCAACTCCCTTTTTGTTTAAATAATCAGACAGTTCATCTCTATTTTTTGCCCGAATCACATAATTTTGATAAACGTCAAAAAAGCGGGGGTCGGAGAAATGGGGCAGTTTTACCTCTTTGATATTTTCTAAGCCCCTTTTATAAAGTTCAGCAATTTCCTTTCTCCTTTTTAGCCAGCCGGGAAAATATTTTAATTTAACGTTTAAAAGGCCAGCTTGAACGTTATCTAAAAGCGCCGTGTAGCCATGAGAATAAAATTTTCTATTTTCACGGTCTTGGCCATTATATCTCAATAGACGAACTTTTCTGGCGATTTCCGCGTTATTAGTGGTAACAACGCCGGCATCTCCAAAAGCGCCCAAAATCTTAAAAGGATACATTGAAAAGCAACCGGCTAAACCAAAAGACCCGGCCATTTTCCATTTGCCTTCTTTTGTTTTAAATTTAGCGCCCAAGGACTGGGCTGCGTCTTCAATAACGATTAATTTGTGTTTTTTGGCAATTGACATTATTTGAGACATATCGCAGAGCCGGCCGTTCAAATGCACCGGCTCAATGGCCACGGTTCTCGGAGTTATTGCCTTTTCAATCAAATCCGGGTTCATATTGAAGTCCTCGCCGACGTCTACTAAAACCGATTTAGCTCCCTGATGGTAAATAGCTGAAATAGAAGCCATAAAAGTATGAGCCGCAGTAATTACTTCATCGCCGGCTTTGATGCCAGCCGCTTCCATTGAAAGAGAAAGAGCATCGGTGCCGGAATTAACTCCAACGGCGTATTTTGTTCCAACTATTCTGGCGATTTTCTTTTCAAACTCTTCCAAATCGCGGCGCAAAATCAAGTCGCCTCTCGAAAAAACATCGTCAATTTTTTTGAGAAATTCTTTTTTGTGGTCTTGATATTGCTTTTGAGGATTGACAAAAGGAACTTTATATTTCATAAATTTTTAGACCAATTTTTAAGCCGCTTAAAACCCTCTTTGATTTCGGCCGGCGAACAGGCAAAGGAAAGCCGCAAATGACCCTCGCCGGTTGGGCCGAAGGCGGCTCCGGGAATAGTAATCACTTTCGCCTCTTTCAAAATTTTTAAAGCAAGTTCAAAAGAATTAATTTTGGGAACTTTGTATTTCGCCAGAATATAATAAGCGCCCATTGGTTTTTGATATTCAAAAATATCCTTCATTTCGTCTAATTCGCCGCACATCAATTCCCTGTTAAATTTAAATTTGTCAACAAGTCCGGCGACGATTTTTTTCGGTCCTTTGAGACCGGCTAGAGCCGCTTTCTGGGATATGGCCGGGGCGCAGATGGCCAAGGCGTCGTGAACTTTCAGCATCTGGTCAATAATTCCGGAATCTGAAAAAGCATAACCTACTCGGTACCCAGTCAAAGCAAATCTTTTTGAAAAACTGGAACACAAAATAACTCTGTCGCGAATGGCGGAAATTGATGCCGGAGAAAAATGCTTCACTCCGTCATAAACAAGAAAGTCGTAGGTCTCATCGGCAATGATAATCAAATCATATTTTTTAGCAATCCTAACAAGCCCCTCTATTTCTTTTTTGCTCAAAACAACGCCGGTCGGATTAGAAGGATTTGAGAAAAGAATAACTTTTGTTTTTTTGGTTATTTTTTTCTCTAATTCCTTCATCTCTAATCGCCAGCCATCTTTCTCAATTAAGGGTACAAATTTGGGAATGCCGCCGAATTGCAAGACCTGCTCAATATGAGAAGCAAATCCCGGAGAAAAAAGCAAAACCTCGTCGCCCTGGTCAATAGTTGAAAGTAAAGCGCAGGCAACCGCTTCCTGGCAACCAGCAGTAACCATTATCTCTTTTTTGGGCTGAATACCGGATATATTTTTGGAAAGAAAAAGGTCTTTGGCGATCAATTCTCTTAATTCCGTGATTCCCGGCTCAAGCGTATATTTTGCCGTACTAATTTCTTTTAACGCCTCTCTGATTCCTTTTTTGATATATTTTGGGGTATCAAAATAAGGAATGCCCTGACCAAAAGAAACGATTTTTACGCCTGTCCTTTCTTCAAACTCATCAGCCAAAATTGACATCTCTTTTATCGGAGAGATAACAATCTTTTGCGCCCTTTTTGAAATATTTTTTGTTCTGAATTGATGGCCGCGTGCCGCAAATGCCGAACGAAGTTTCAAATTTTTCATAATCTAATATATGCCGCTTTTTGGTCGTTGTATGATTTGATTATGACGTCTTTTACTTCAGATAAGGATTGTGGAATATAATAATTTAGACCCATATTTTTACAAACTTTTATATCTTCTTCTTTGTGAATCAAATTATGAGAAAAGCCAAGAAAATGATAAGAAGTTGAACCCTTAACTCCGATAATTTTGACGTTTGCGTTATGCAAACAGACGGCATTCCTTACTGCTTCGTATGGTCTGAAAAGAACAAAATTTATCATGCTGTACAAATAAGGTTTAAAGCCGGACAGCGCCAAGCCAGCGGCAATTGTCGTCGCGCTTTGTTCGGTTACGCCTAAATTGAGAATTTTAAATTTATTTTTAGGATCATCCAAATAATTGAAACCAACATCGCAACAAATGACAATAATATTCGGATCATGTTCCGCTAATTCATTCAGCGTATTGACAAAGATTCTCCTCGTATCTTGAATTTTTACAATTTCAGCCATGGTTTTTATGAATTTTTTTTTCTAACTCGCTCAACGCCCTCTGATATTCGTCTTCAGAGGGGGCTTTATAGTGCCATTCATTATTATTTTCCATAAAGCCGACGCCTTTGCCCTTTATCGTTCTGGCAATAATGACTCTCGGCTTTCCTTTTAGCGCCGGACGAGTAAGAGAATTTTCTATCTCTTCAAAATTGTGCCCGTCAATTTCCCCGACCTCCCAGCCAAATGCTTTCCATTTGTCTTTTAAGGGCTCAATGTTTAGGATATCTTTGACTCTACCCATTGCTTGCAATTCATTTGCGTCAACGATGACGAGCAAATTGTCCAGTTCGTGGTGGGAAGCTAACATTGCCGATTCCCATGTGGTTCCCACCTGCATCTCGCCATCCGACATTAAAACAAACACTTTCCCTTTTTCTTTTTTCAGTTTTTTGGCAAGGGCAAATCCAACTCCAAAGGGTAGGCCAAACCCCATTGAGCCGCCGGCCGCAGGGATTTCGGGGATGATGGGTTCTGCTAACCCGATAAATTTGCTTTGAATTTTCCCGCTTCCGCCACAAGATTTACATATTTTTTTCTTATTTCCATTTTCCATAGGTTTCTGTTTGAAAATGACAATCTTTACACAAAGTACGACCGTTGTCTATTGAAAATCTCAATCCTGAGTATTCTCTAAAAGACTTAATGTGGTCAGCCGCTAACCTACCTCCTCTTTTACCGCACAAAACACAAGTATAGTTATCACGTTTAAAAACTGATTTTCGCCATAACTTATACTCTGGGGAATGCCAAATTTTAACCCTCAATGGTGTGATTCCACTCTTCCAGGGATAATTTCTGCTTCCTTTGTGAAGCTCGCTTAGTTTCTTTTTTGTCTCTTCTGATAATTTCCAACCGGTTCTAATTATTTTTAACTTTTCTATTGTTTCTTTAGAAAGTTTCTTGCCCAATCGCAATATTCTTAATTTTTCTTTATGGTTTTGGGATAGTTGCCTACCTTTTAATGCATTACTAATTTTTATCTTTTCCCCCTTTGTATGTTTTCTATTATGACCTTTCTTAAAACCAAAACCTATGTAAATTCCTTTTTTAAATTGAGCCTTGTTTCTAATACATTTACGAGAACAGAAAATCTGCTGTTTCTTCTTAGGATTAAATTCCAAGTTGCAAGTTTTACAAATTTTATTTTCCATCTTCAAAACCAGAACCATTACATTCTGGACAAGTTATTTGTTGGCAGTAGCTATCTAATTCTTCTTTGGTAATTTTGCCTTTTCTCCATAAAAAATAATAAAGCGAAGCGGCCGCCCAACCCTTGCTCAAAATTATCTTATCTTTATCTAAATTCAATTTTTCAAAAAGAATTGTTAACAGGTCAATACAACTAAAATTGCTGCCAACGTGCGACGTCTGGGCTTTGTATATTAGTTCAAGCACTTTCTTTCTCGCCTCTAAAGCAATTTGTTCGTAATTTTTAATCATCAAATTATCGGGATTTGATTAGAATAATTAGAAATTAGGATAATTGGTCATTGAAACAATTTTAGAATTGTTTTTAGTATTATCTTTAAGTCTAACAAAAATGAGCGATTTTTTACATATTCTAATTGAAGATTGATTTTTATTGGCCTAATTTTTTCCTGATAGGTTTCTATCGCCTAAATATTCTGTCTCGAAAATATTTAATCCAATATTCTCTTTTTCCCTCTCCAAAAATCACCTATTTTCTTTTTTGTTTCTTGGGAAAGCTTCTTTCCTTTATGACTTTCACTATTCTTTATTCTGTGCTCCTCTGTATGTCTTCTACCCTTAAGGGCTTCGCTTATTTTTCTCTTATGTTTTTCTGTAAGTTTCTTATCCATCATAGCCTCCTTTATTTTCCTTTTATGTTCTTCTGAGAGCTTCTTTCCTAACCAGTAACCTGTTTTTCTTTTATTTCCTCTTGATGGCATAAATATACTATTATTTTAAAACAGCGATAAAGAAAGTTTTTATTATAATTTTTATATCTAACCATAAAGATTTTTTCTTCACGTATTCTAAATTGAGCCTAATTTTTTCTGGTTTAATTTTTTCACAATAAGTTTTATGGGGATCCTTACTTCCTCGTAAAATTTCTCCCTCGTGAGGGTTAGCTAGAACGGCAAGACTTGTCATGCCCGGTTTTACGCTCAAAATTATCTTTCTTGCACCTGGTTCAAGAGACTCAACTTCTGAAAGAACCTCCGGTCTTGGCCCCACCAAACTCATTTCTCCCTTCAAAACATTAAACAATTGAGGCAGTTCGTCTAATTGATATTTTTTGAGAAATTTTCCGCTCTTGGTCAGCCGGGGGTCGTCGCCGGCGGTTGAAGGCCCGCCAATTTTGTCTGCGTTGGGCGCCATTGTCCTGAATTTAAAAATCCTAAATTCCTTTCCATCTTTACCTATTCTTACTCCCCGATAAAAAACCGGCCCCTTTGAATCAATTTTGATTAAAATAGCAATTAAAACCAACAAAGGCAGAATGATGAGCAGTCCGAATAAAGAAAAAACAACATCAAATAATCTTTTCATCAGCCTCGTTGGCAACAAATAGAAAAAATTATCGCCTAAAATCTTTCCCATAAATTTTTCCCAACAACTTTAATGTTGCCTGAACCGAAGGATTTTCGGTGTTTTTTAACGTTAGCCGCTCGCCAAATCTTTTTAATAAGGGGCCTAAAAATTCATCGCCCCAAGAAGGCGTAAAAGTCACAACTCCTTCAAAGTCTACTATAATTTTTTCATCGTCCTTTACATCCTTTAAAGAAGGATTAAAAGCGGCAAAGGATTCTTTGCCGAACTGCCGCCCGTTCAAAGTTGTGCCGAATTTTTTTAAAAAAATAGTCATAAGATTTTTTTAGAATTTAATTAATGTCAGGCAGCCGCGGAAATTAATGGCTGATTTTTGAACGTTTACGTCGGAATCGTTCTTTTGAATGTTAAGGCGAGCATTTCCTGTTTGAAAAAACAGCTTTATCTTGTTTGTCACTACAACGTCTTTGACGAATTTTAAGCCATTTCCTCTGTATTCGGGGGCGCGCCCAGAAATTACTTCAGTAAAAGCGACCCTTAAAGCATCTTGATGGTTTCTTAATTCTGGCTTAACCTTTTTCAAAGTAGCGAGAATTCCCTGACCCCGATCTGCCAAAACAATTTTCCCCTTATCTAGGTCCCAAGCAAAAAATATACCGAAAACATCCGGCCAGTTGCCTAAGTTATGATCAAAAGAATTGTTGCCTATTTCACCGGTAATGGCGGATATCAAAGGAAATATTCTATTCAATTTTTTTATCCTGCCTAATTCGTTTTCCAATCTAGTTAATCGTGCTTGAAACACATAAATATCCTGACAATAAAAATCTGAAAATGGTTCTGTCCCCTCATTATCCGCAACTCAATTCTGCGCCATCTTGAACAAATCTAATTTTTTTATATTGCTCTTGATATAATTTTCAATGTCGCTTTTAAGATAATGCCTGTGCTTGGGCGCTTTTCGGCTAAACGGAGATAATTTACCCGATTCGTCCCAGCGCCGCAAAGTTTGAATGGAAACTCCCAGTAATTTAGCTGATTGACTGATGGTTAACAATTTTGAATTCATGCTTTGTTTGTATAAAACTATACATTTTCATTATATGCCACGCATAAAATAATGTCAAACCTATACATTAAAGCTATAATCTCGTCCCCGATAAAAAACAATATCAAATAATCTTTTAAGCATATTTGTTTTAATAAAGGGTTTTTTGTCTCACCAAATCTCCAAATATATCAAGATAGATAACTTTTTTTTCGTCAATTAAAAAGGGAGTTAATCTGCTTTTGAACGGTTTAATTTTTGGTTTTATTTTTTTAAAGTAAATCTTTTCTAACTTTAAAAATAATTCTTTTTCGTCTTTAGCGCCCAGTTCTGAAAAAAGCGTTTTATCGGGTTGGATTTTATGACTCAAAAACCAAACTACATCGTAAAAATCCCTGGGCTGAGGGTCTTTTCTTTTTAAAATAGCTCTAATTTTCTGGCCAAAAAGATAACTTTGGGTATTGGTGATAACGCTCTGAACTAGCCCAAATCTATTTAAAATTGAAACTTCTGTGGTTGGTTTATATTGAGGAGTAGTATAATTTATTTTAATTACTAAATTCTCTTTGTGGTCAGCGCTAATTTTAAGTTGATAGAGTAAATTTTTAAATTTCATTTCGCCAATTCCCGAATCATTTGTCTTCCGAATTCTATATTCAATTTCAAATCCCTCTTTTTTTAAATGACTCTTTACTTTTTCAAACAAAATTTTGATTTGAGAAAAACTTAGTCCTAAGTTATCAAAATCTAAATCTTCTGAAAACCTATCTAAATCTCTCAAAATTCTTAAACTCGTTCCCCCAATAAAAGAAATCCTACTGGCTAACTTTTGCTGATAAAGCTCATAAAGAATTTTTGATTGTAAATATTCTCTAATTAAGGCCCGATTTTTATTTTTTGGAATGCCGATCCTCTTACCTTCTTCTTTTAAGGTTTCTAATAAAAATTCACTTACCATAATATTTTTTGATTAAAAGTTTAATTAAATTGTGAAAATTTTTATTTCTTTCTGAAACCAATTTTCCCCACTTTTTAAAATTTTGCCAATTAAAACCATCTGGCAAAGACAATCTCAACTCATTGATAAAACCATCAACCAATTCTATCCCTTTGGCTTTTAAATAAAGGTAGTCAAAAAGAGCTTTTTCGGGAGAAGCAATATTATAACTATATTTTTTTCCAACTAAAATAGTTCGGAAACCAAAAAATAATTCTGGCTTAACATTGTAATAATAAAAAACCCCATAATTTTTTGTTTTAAAGGTCTTTGTTTTATTCACCGTGACGGAGGTTATGCCAAAAGGAATATCAGGAATAATGCTATAATAATTTAAAGCGCTTTCTAAACTGATATAAGAAGGAGAATAGATAAAATTAGTCAATAAAAAAACATCTTTTACTTCAAAATCTGAAAGTTTATAAACCCCTTTTCTGATTTTCTCTAAATATCCTTTTTTGAGCCAGAAACTTAATTGATTTAAGGTGGTAGTTCTTTTCGCTCCCGGAAACCACTTAAAGATATCTTCAACCCTAAACAAAGGGTAATCTTTTACTCGATTTTTCAATTCTTCAAAAATCATATATTTCCAATAATCATACTTTTTTATTATTATCGGAAATATAGTCATTTTTGTCAACTTTTGGCTGCGAAAATATAAAGACAACTTTAAAAGAGTATTTTCTCAAAAAGGGTATTTTCAGTAAAATTTTATCAATTGACTCAAAAAATTTTAATAGAAATTTACCACCGGGCAAATCTAAGAGGGGAAATGCCAACCAAGAAATTAAATGAAAAAAAAGGACTTCAATTTTGCTGAAATAATTTTTTGCCTTTTTCAAATTTTCCATTTTGAAAATGTGTCCAACTGCCCACCCTGTTCTTTTCCCCATTATTTTATTAATTTTTCTTTTTAAATTTGTAAAAGGATTATGACCAAATGTTTCAATGCCGATTAAAAATCCATCTGGCTTTAAAACTCTGGCTAGTTCTGGCATAGCTTTATTTAAATCTAACGAAGAAAAAGTTCCGCCGTCAAAAATAATATCAAAATAATGAGCGGGAAATTCCATCTTTTCACAATCCATTGAGATGAATTCAACTTTATTTTCTATCTCCTCTCTTTTTGCCCCCTCTCTGGCAATTTCTAAAGCTCTCTCTGATAAATCAATCCCCATCACTCTCTTTGCCCCCATTTTTGCTAAAGAAACCGAATGAATTCCATTTCCGCAACCATAATCTAAAATGATTTTATCTTTGCAATTTTTTTCCAAAAAATCATAACAAAATCTGAAACTACTTAAAATTTGGGGCGTAAATCCTTCAAAATCACCAGGGTATTTTGTCTGACCTTCTTTTTTAAATAGCTCTTCAGCTTTTTTATCGTAATATTCAATTTCTTTTTCTTTTCTTTCTTCCATTTTATCCAATGAAAATTTTTAACAGTCCGGATAAGGAACCAACGCCATAACCGAAATGGCGAGACGCAAAAGTGACGGGCATTGAAAAAAATATCTAAAATCTTTTTCTTGAATGGCAATTTGAAATGAAAAATTACTTCTTTTTTCTATTTTCAATTTTTTTTCGAAACATATTTTGAACACTTTTCAGCTTCTAATAAATCCTCCCACCTTTTGGCGAAGCAACCCCACCGCAAACCCCCACCTATCCCAGTCAAAAATTGAGGTTATAAAGTTACCTTAATTTATTATCAAAAACCTCAAACCTACCATTTAAAAGCCCTAAAAATTCAGACGGAGATAGAATTTTTATTCCTCGAAAATTCTTTAATGGCAAAATATGGCGTTTATCTCCGGAAATAATATATTGAACCTTACCATCAACACCGCACTCCAGAATCCGATTATCGTCTTTTTTCGCCTTAATAATTGAAATTTTAGTTTCGGGCTGAACTATGACAGCCTTCTTTTTTATTTTATCTAAAATTTTTTGAAGCTGCTTTTCATTCCATTCGAATTTTTTTCTAAGAATTCTTTCCAATTCTTTTAAAATAAAGGGAGAAATATAAACTTCTATTTCTCCCTTGATAAATAATTCCAAAACTTCGTTTGGTTAGTATCTATTACTACTTTTGATTTTTTATTTTCGATAAGCATCAACAATATCTTCTATTTCCTCCTCGGTAATTCCTTTCTCCTTTGCCCTTTGTCTGCTGTATCTCAAAATTGCCTGCCATTCTTGCTCTTCAATATATCTCCTCAGAGCCTCTCGCAAAAGCTCGCTTCTTGTCCTCTGCTCTTTTTCCATTATCTCCATTTTGGTCATATCTCTAACTTTTCGTTAACCACACTTTAATTGTAGTTGAACCTGAAGTAAAATCAAGGGCCTTGGAATATTATTTTTACCAATCCCCAAATTGAACCTAATCCGTAACCAAAATGACGAGCGGCAAAAACCAAGGGCATCACAAAAAACAATCTAAGGTCTTTTTCCCGAAAAGCAATTTGGGCAGAAAAAAACAAAGAAATCGGAATATATGGCCAAATACTCAAAGGCAAGGTCAAAACAAAAAATAACGGAATCAAATGCCGCCAAGAAAAAATTCTAACTCCGAACCTTAGAGGATAAGTAGTCCAAATTCCATCAGCAAAATTATGTTTTAAAAAACCAAAAAGGGTTGACTGAGGATAATAATAAGCCACGACATCCGGCACTAAAACAATTTTCCCCCCGGCTTTTTTCAGCCGTTTATTAAATTCAATGTCCTGACACCGAATTAATCTTTCATCAAAAAGCCCAATTTTATCAAAAACTTCTCTTTTATAACATCCGCCAAAAACCGTATCAACTTCCCTAGTCCTATCAGAACCCGTTCTGAAGTGTGAACCACCGGCTCCCCAAAAATGAGAAATAGAAAGAGCGATGGCCCGGGCTGAAATCGTGTTTTCCGCCGGC
>Ga0210017_1003158_pt1 | contig 13951 bp, 9 predicted proteins | sample CryGeyCG2014_020_FD_183966 | JGI IMG/M metagenome (GOLD analysis project Ga0210017, IMG submission 183966) | Groundwater microbial communities from aquifer - Crystal Geyser CG08_land_8/20/14_0.20 (SPAdes) (version 2) | ecosystem: Environmental > Aquatic > Deep subsurface > Groundwater | place... | reverse complement strand
ATGTTGACAGGTTTCTAGGCAAGAAAGCTGCGCTAATCGACGAGGCCATTGAGAAGTACATTCCAAGAAAGTTCTCCAAGAACGCGGTTCTTTTTCGGGTTAATCCTCCAAACTACGGTTACAACTTGGAAACCCTAAACAAAGCAATTGCCGATCCCATCTGGGAGTTTCTGGACAGAGGCGGAAAAAGATGGCGCCCGTCCCTGTTCCTGTTGATATGTGAAGCCTTGGGCAAGAACTCCGAGGACTTCGTTGATTTCGCCATAATTCCCGAAGTGATTCACAATGGTACGCTGATGGTTGACGACATAGAAGATTCATCCCAGCTGCGCAGGGGAAAACCCTGCACGTACAGGATTTACGGCCTAGATATAGCCATAAACGCTGGAAACGCCATGTACTACTTGCCGCTTCTGCCGTTGATAAAAAACAGAAACAAGATTCCAGCACAGAAACTTATCAGAATCTATGAGATTTACGTCCAAGAAATGATTAACCTCAGCCTTGGGCAAGCAATGGACATTGCATGGCACAGAGGCATGGCAAATGCTGACAAGATAGTTGAAGATGACTATCTGCAAATGTGCGCTTACAAGACGGGAACCTTAGCAAGGATGTCTGCAAAGATTGCGGCTGTTTTGGCGGATGCTAGTGAAGAACTCGTTGAGAAGCTGGGGTACTTTGCGGAAAGCATAGGCGTAGCCTTCCAAATGCAAGACGATATTCTAGATTTGACGAGCGCAGAGTTTACTGAGAAGAAAGGTGGAGTTGGGGAAGACATAACTGAAGGGAAAAGAAGTCTCGCAGTGATCCACACCTTGAAAGTTGCTGGCGTAGAAGACAGGGAAAGGCTCGTCAAAATCCTCAAAATGCGCACGTCAGACCAAATGCTCAGAGACGAAGCCATCGTGATAATGAAGAAAAATGGCTCCATAGACTACGTGAAAAGGTTTGCACAAAGAATCGTCAAGGAAAGCTGGAAAAACGTTGAAGGACTTCTACCCGCCTCAGAAGCAAAGGAAAAACTAAATGCCTTCGCCACGTTTCTGATTGAAAGAAAAATCTAAGCGAGAGCGTGCAGAACGATTGACACTGAAAGAAGATGCTGAACTCAAAGAGATCATCCGAAAAATCGCTTTGTTAAACGCTGTTAAGCACGAGGGCAAGGCGCAGACAGGCCCAGTTATGGGTACGATATTGGGTGAGAAGGCAGAGTTCAGAACAAGAGTCAAGGAAATATCCGCACTTATCAACGAGGTTGTTCAAGAGGTCAACGCCCTCTCAAAAGATGAGCAGAAACGAATTGTTGTTGAGAAATGGCCTGAGGCCCTCGTGAAAGAAAAGGTTGAAGAAGAGAAACATCTTCCACCTTTGCCAAACGTTGACGGATACGCTCAGGTTGTGACGCGCTATTCACCGAACCCAGACTGCGTTCTGCACTTGGGCTCAGCCAGAGCGATAGTCCTCTGCTACGAATATACACGTATGTATGAAGGAAAATTCATCCTGCGCTTCGAGGACACGGATCCGAAGTTGAAAAAGCCGGTTTTGGAGTTCTATGACCGAATCAGAGAGGATCTTGACTGGCTCGAATGCAAGCCAGATGAGGAGTACATCCAAAGCGACCGAATCCCAATCTACTACGAGTACGCCGAAAAACTGTTGAAAGACGGCAACGCTTACATGTGCACGTGTGACCCTGAGCTTTTTCGCAGGAAAATTCTGGCCAGCGAACCATGCGAATGCCGCGATTGCCCGCCGGAAGAACATCTTGCAAGATGGCAACGCATGCTCGAAGGAGGCTACAGAGAGGGAGAAGTCGTACTTCGCATAAAAACCGATCTGAACCATCCGAACCCAGCGGTTCGAGATTGGCCTGCTGCCCGCATTATCGATACCGAGAAGTATCCGCATCCGCGCGTCGGAAGCAAGTACAAGGTTTGGCCACTGTACAACCTTGCCTGCGGCGTGGATGACCATCTGCTTGGCATAACTCACATCATAAGAGGAAAGGAACACCTGACAAACCAGGTCAGGCAAGAATACATGTACAGGCACTTGGGCTGGAAATATCCGGAAGCCATACATTATGGCAGGTTGAAAATCACTGGTGCCAGCTTGAGCAAGTCTAAGATCGTTCAGGGAATGAAGGAGGGGCTCTACAAGGACTGGGATGACCCACGACTGGCAACTTTCGCAGCTCTGAGAAGGCGGGGAATAACGGCTGACGCAATAAAAAAGATGATAATAGACGTTGGGCCTAAAACTTCAGACGTTACATTGAGTTGGGAAAACCTGTACGCCATCAACCGAAAAATACTTGATCCAACAGCCGACAGGTACTTCTTTGTGCCCAACCCAATAGAGTTGACTGTGAAACAAATCCCCAAAACGTTCACGGCAAGGCTTCACCTGCACCCAGAACACTCAGAAAGAGGATTCAGAGAGTACACGATAAAGCCGAACGAAGACAGTGGCTCGGCAAGTTTCTGGGTCTCAAAAAGAGACGTAGATGCGTCAAAAGCGGGAGACGTGATTCGTTTGATGGAGCTCTTCAACGTAGAAATCCAAAGCGCAAGTGCGTATTCTGCTGAAGCGTCATTCACAAGCGAATCCTACGAGGAAGCAAGAAAAGCCAAAGCGCAACTGATCCACTGGATACCGGTCGGACAGGACATGCCCTGTCAAGTCGTCATGTCAGACGCAACGACGCTTGAAGGAATAGCTGAGAGCGCCTGCAAAAAACTAAAACCGAACAACATAGTACAATTTGAACGGTTTGGGTTCGTCAGAATCGACAGCGTAAACACGGAACTGACAGCCTACTACGCCCACAAATAGGATGTGGAAAGAAATGCGGAAACAAGAAAAGGCAATCATATGGCCAGCCTATTTCGACGCTACGAAAACTCGAAATGAAGGAAGACGAATCCCGAAGAACCTGGCGATTCCTTTGCCGAGAATTGCAGAGATAAAGGACGTAGCGGACAGGCTTCGGCTGGACTGCGAACTCGTCGCGGACGCTGCTTATCCTGCCACGCCTTGGTTGAAAACTGGCATGCTTCTCGTCAAAAAGAAGGAACCAAAAGAGCAGACAATCAGAAAAATTGCAAAGCAACTCCCAAGTCTTCGGGGCGCCAATGAAAAGAAGTAATGCCTTAGCTCTTTTCTCCTTCGCCTACTAGAACCGCGTTTATTACGCCGTGCTGTCCGGGACGCGAGGTGACGCGGGCCACGCCCAACGAAGTCTCTATTAATGAACCTTTCGTTATTACGCCTCTTCGGTTGAAGTCGATGTTTGCGGGGTTTTTCACAACGCGGATAATGTCCACTTTTTCAGTTTTGCCGCTTTTTTGGTCGGTTACGCATGCTTGATTGTCGCGCATAACTTTGGACTTAGGGTTTCCGCCTCTTCCTCTCACGGTTTTCCGTTTCGGTTCGCCTAGGAGTGGTTCAGCTGGGAACGAGCCTTTCTCGAATTTCCTTTTTGTTCGGTAGGCTCTTATTTTGCCTCCGGAACGCTTTCTCTTTCTCAGGTCACCGTGCCAAACCGACATTTTGCATTTCCCTTAAGATTTTCAGGACTTGGTGTGGACTATCACGGCTATTTTACATATTAGACTTCACTTAAAGGTGAAGGTTCAAACAGCCGCGAACATTACTATTTTCAATGCCTACGTATAAAGGTTTACGCCGTACTACGCTTTCCTCCATGTCACGCTGCCGTCTGGGTTTTTGTCAACTTTAAGCGCCATGCCTTTTGCACAGCCCAAGTTTTCAAGCCATCCATTTTTGAAGTGCAGAAAGCCGTAGTCGTTGATTTTAGCATCTGCTGGAAACGGAGACTCTTTGGCTTTAGCTTCAATGATCTCTGCAGCTTTTTGGTTAGCACTTTTTCCTTCCGCTTTCGCTTTTTTCTCGAGGGCTTCACGAGTTTTCTCAGGTAATCTTATTTTTCTATTTGCCTTTGCCGTACCCTCGTTGTGCGCCTTACCTTCTTTTTGGGTTAAGCTTTCATTCATTTTATCAACCTCCTTTTAACCCGCTTATCGGCTTATGCCGACAAGCAATGAGAAAAAGGCTAGACCTTTCGGGTCCAGATTAAATTGGAAACTTTGCATTTCGGTTTGCCACTTAACCTACTTTGCACGCCTTTGAGTTGCTGCCTATTCGCTCAGCTTATGCAACCTTAACGATTAGTCGCCTTTAACCGTCCTATACGCCGCCCGATCGCCTGCAACCTTGACGTCACGCGTCCGATCGATTAAACGTCTAAACGCGGTCTGCGCCTTGGGGTTGAGGTTTAATCGGCTGCTGCCTCGGGTGTTTCGCTTGACCTTTACCCTAGCCCGTGCGGACGAGGGGAGATGGGCGAAACGTTTGTCGGCTTTGGTTTAACGCCTCTTCGTTTATTTCGCTTAAACCCGCACTGGCTCAGGCTTAAGTTACGTTTGCGTTTGTGGCGCTGCTTTCGTTTTGGCCTTTGCGTGTCGCTTTGCGACATAAAAGACGTAGGCTCAGGTCTATTTAAAAAATTGGTCTGAATTACTGAGATATGCCTCTTCAGGGCATAAAAATTGACTCTTTTCTGAAAATACGCCTAGTCTAGTAGACGGGGATATCTCCCGAACAACGAAATTGGATTGCCGAGTTCTCTTCAGCCATCTCCAAGTAGAATCTTGGCGCACTCACTAAAAAACTTGCATGGAAGAATCCTCTATTCTCTTCCAATTACAGATAATGCTTCATCTTTAAGACTCCTTGAGATGTTTGAAGCCATCCGACGTCTCGAAACACCAAATGTCTTAACTCGTAGATGAGCAAATAGAATTGGTCATCTTTAGTGGGATAAAATGACAGCCAAGGGACAGCCAACAGAACAGACATATGCGAGCGATTTGAAGGAATTGATAGGTCAAATCATACGAGAAGAGAATCTTCCGTTCAAATCCGTAAAGGTTGAAATGATTAAGGAAAGAAAACGTGCCGACATACTGATTTTTGATGAAAGCGACAACTGCGTTTTTATTATCGAAGTCAAACGACCAGAAGAAACTGATGCTCCTTATGACCCCAAAGTGCTTGAACAAGCAACTGAGTATGCGGAGAAATATAAGCCGTTTTTGAGGCATTTTGCGACCCACAATGTCAACTTTCTCGTTTTGTGGGACGCGGTGACGCTAAGGCGGGTTGACCAGTTTGCGGTCACATATCTGACCCAACTTGATGAATACCTAAGAAAGACAGATGAAATAAAGGACAGTTTCCGCAAGTTTCTGAAATGGTATACAAGATTCTTGCAAGGCGAACCCCCGAAGCGAGTTGATGAAAGTATAGCGGAGGTTCTTCATAACTACATCAGAGGAACAGTAAATACCACTGACTTAGTTAATGGTCTTGTAGATAGTTACGTGAAAGATGTCGAATTTAGAAAAAATTTTGAGGTGTGGCTAGCGGATAATGGTTGGGAAGACCCAAGAGGTGACAAGAAGAAACTTGAGAGTTATTGCATTACTTTAGCAAAACAATACACCTACATATTTGTGAATAAAATATTGTTCTACAATGTTCTTAGGGAAAGGTATCCCAGTCTTTCAAACGTTGTTCTCCCGAAGGGGTTAACATCAGACAACTTCTATACCCTCCTGCAAACGTATTTCAACATTGCGATAAGAGAATCAAGGAACTATCAAACTGTCTTTCAGACAAACTTCGTTGACAAGATCCCGACACCAACCAACACCATTAATGAACTGTTGAAGATTATCCAATATTTACAATCACTTGACTACTCAGTACTGGGCTATGACATAATAGGCAAAGTGTTTGAGAAGCTAATTCCTAAAGAAGAACGACACACCCTTGGTCAATATTTTACTCGTTCAGATGTAGTAGATATGATAATCGGATTCTGTGTCAAAGATCCAAACGCAGTGATTATGGATCCTGGGTGTGGCTCTGGAACTTTCCTAATTGAATCGTATTACAGATTGAAGTATCTTGAAGGAAAGAAATCCCATGTTCAGTTGCTTGAACAACTTTGGGGGATTGATATAGCAAAATTTCCCGCACATCTCAGCACAATAAACATGGCTATTCAAGACTTATCTGTTAGAGAAAATTACCCTAACATAATCTACAGAGACTTCTTTGAAGTGTTTCCAAGAACTCAAGTAAAGATAGGCGTCCAAAGCACTTTACATGCTTATGGTGTGCCTGAACAAGAAGCGACAGTTGCAGTTAAAGGGCTTGACGAAACCATAATCGAGAAACAACTTCCACTTATGACTGCGGTCATAGGAAATCCGCCATATACTCGGCAAGAGGAAATGCTCGAAGAATTATTTGGAAGAGATTATAAGAAAGAAACGCTTCTTGCTACAATTCAGAAAGATTTCCCGAAAATTGACCTTTCGCTCAGGGCAAGCATTTATGCATACTTCTTTGTTCATGGTTTGAAGTTCTTAGATGTGAGAGGCAGACTTGGATTTGTTACCTTGCGGTCTTGGTTAGATGTTAGCTACGGTGAAGCCCTAAAGAACTTCTTCTTAAATCATTGCAAAATTGTTGCGGTTGTTGAGTCTAGAGAGGAAAGATGGTTTCATGAAGCTCAGATGTTGCCTTGTATAACAGTTCTCGAAATCTGCAACTCAAAACGAGAAAGAGATCAAAACATGGTTAAGTTTGTTCAATTGAAATCACCGCTCTCAAAGTTTGTTCCGCCTATCATGGAAGAACGTGATATGGTTCGAGAAATCTATCGGTGGAAAGAAATAGATTCATTCGTCAATGAGATAGAGAATGCTGAGAACCTTTTTGAGTTCAAAGAAGTTGATTTTTTTAGAAGGAAGATAAGAGTCCATGAAAACGATCGGTTCAAAATAGTCATGGTCGACCAGAAAACTTTGAAGAAGGATACCAAATGGGGAAAATATTTGGTCGCACCATCCGTGTTCTTTAGGTTGCTTGAACAATCAAAAAACTTTGTTGTGCCTCTTGAGAAGATAGCTGATGTCAAGTACGCTATAAAGACAGGAGCAAATGAGTTTTTCTGCCTTCCAAACCGATTCTTTAGAATTAGGGAAGAAAATCCGTACATAGTCTTGGTGGACAAAGGCACCAAGAAGGATAGATTTTGGATCGAGAAGGAGTATCTAAGCCCAGTCTTGAACAAGATTAAGCCACATAGAAGCATCGCTAATCTTAAGCCAGATGGCTATCTTTTGACTTTAAGGGAAACCAAAAATAAGCTTAGACACGAAAAGAAGAAAGTATTGGAATACATTGAATACGGAGAGACAAGAGAGCATACGTGGAGGAACAAATCGTACAACGGGTATCACGAAAGACCAACATGTGCATCAAGAACTCCTTGGTATTCGATTGACGATAGACCGAAAAGTGCTATTTTATCTCCAAGCATTTTTTGGGGGAGACATATTGTTTTTCACAACAAGAAAAAATTCTACGCAACAGACTGCTTAGATGAAATAAGACCATTTCAAGAAAAATACTCAAACATCTTGGCAACTCTACTCAATTCGACCTTTGCAGCATTGTTCTATGAGTTCAGTGGCAGGTATATCGAAAATAGGGACAAGACGATCTCTAATGAAATAAAAATATATGAGCTTAGGAAAATTCCCTGCATAAATCCAACAATAATTGAAAAGAAGTTTCCAACACTCATTGCTGAGCTCGATAGCACTTTAGAAGCAATTGAAACTCAAGAAGTTAAACCTATTTTTCAAGAAATAACTCTGCCTCAAAGAAAGAAACTCGATGAAATTGTATTTTGCAAAATCCTTGGACTGACAAAAACCGAAATGGAGGAGATTTGCCATAGTGCGGGAGAGCTTTTTAGACAAAGGATTGAGCGTTTATCTGAAAGTAAAACAACGCGTTGAGTAAACTTAGCAAATCTCTTATTAAGCATACAGAGTAACTAAGAAAAGGGAACATTAATGGTCAGATGCCCAAACTGCAAGAAAGAGCTCGCCAAACCAAAGAAAACATGGACTTATGGACAATTTGCAGTTCAAGCCTTTTCATGCGACTGCGGCACAGACTTCAGAGAGTACACCAAAGCAGGGAAACATAGCTTTACCCTAAAACTCAAGAAAGGCAAAGGCTTTATCAAAGCTTAACAAATCAAGAAGCAACTACTTTTTTTCTTTGTAGTAGCTTGGTCCTGCTGTAACGCCTGTCGTTATGGCGAACCATACGATGGTCACGGTTATGTTTCCTTGGCTGACGATGTAGACTAAGCCCACTGAGACGCCATTAAGAACAGCGAGGACAGCAGCCAACTTTGGTTTGAATCGGAATCCCACTATTTCACCCCCCTTCAGTTTCTTGCCACCGCTCCCATCCGAATTTTACAGCGTTTTTGCGGAACTCCTCTGGGCGTATAAGGCCCAATTCTGCAGCCTTTATGAGATCAGCTATAACCACCTCTGGGGTCTCGGGGGACTACCCCAGTTAAGGCGAACCTAAGCCTCTTTCTGTACTCACTGCTGGCTGCACAACCAACCCTAACTCGACATCCACATAACCAGAAACGCCAAAACTCCTCATAAGTCCTAAACTTCAAACACGCTTTACAATTATCCAAAAGAAATCACCTGAAAACAGAAAACAAGAGAGAAAAAGAGGGGAAATAAGCGAAACCCTCGGCAAATTAGTATAAATTACACTCTAAAGTTTGGTAGCACGGGAGAGATTCGAACCCTCGCTTCAAACATTTTTCGCTTACTATCATTTCACGAGTAAGAACTAGCAATATTGCTATCAAAACAGTTAGATTTTACTAGCATTTTCGCTATTCACCCGAGAGATCGAGAATTCTCACCAACATGATATGTCGCGAAAGCTTGTGCGGATGTTCTTTAGTCTTTGGCTGTGAGCAGTTTCTTTTTGGCTATTATTTTTTCTATTTCACATTACATGTCATAACTCAATTTTGTCTTATCTTTTAGCCTACTCTTTAAACTTGAAAAGTTAAAGTATTCAAATAGGGATTAGTCTGCTTGCATAGATATTGTTGACTTGCGGTTGTAGTCCACTCTGGTTAAGACATCGGCTTCCCATGAAACGTTTTTCGGAGTGAGGCGACAACTCGGGTTCAAATCCCGGCAGCCGCACCATCCATAATGAAGCTAACTTTAAGGCTCTTTTCCCCGTTCTTGGGGTTTTTCGTCTTCTTTTACGGTAAATTAATATCGTTATTACAGTCGCTACTAGGATGACTGCTACTGCAATGGTAACATATTGCCAAATATACTCTGGCGCTTTCACGGTGACGAAAACTGAAGAGCTTGTTTCTAATGTGTCTCCAATGAGAGCGGTAGTTTTTATCTCGTATTTTCCAGCTTGCTGCGGTTGCCAAATGAATTGATAGTTTCCTTGCTCGTTGGTTCTTATGGAGGAAAGGTTATTCCAGTTTGTCTCTCCTTCACGTCGAGATGTAACAGTTACTTCTATGTCTGCTTGAGCTGGAACCACAAACCCACTTACAGTAACATTTTCGTTTATGCCAACCACAGTAGGATAAGCAGATACCCCAATATAGCGGCCGAAGAATCCATCAACTGTATTGTGTGCAATTGGCCAAGAGATCCGGGGCTCTCTATCTGGTGGGGGCCAGTCAGAAAGTTTGGTTGCTAAATCTAATCTGGAATATCCAATATTAGTGACGTTAAAGGTGATTATAGCGATGTTTCCGTTGCCGCTGAAGGGGGGAGCAGGAGATGTTGAGGCGCCTGCGAGAAGGTATTTTCCTTCCGCTTGTGTTGCTTCGTTTTTGAAGACTTGGGCATTTTCGTGAAGAACTCCATCTGGATGAGATTCAACACCTAATCGAACATTCACGTCGACGATTTTTAGGATAGACGCGTTCCAATAGAGGGTAACTTCTACTCCGTATAGGTTTTGAACACTTGTGAGCGTGATGTTGACAGTGAAGGATTCACCTACATTTGCGAAGTTTGCATAGGGCTCAACTCTTATTGTAGCTTCCGAGGCAGCATCAACTGCAACCATCTGTACAAAAGTGAACGCCAGCAACAGCGCTATCCAAAAAAATGTTTTTCTGACTGTGCGCGAGCTGAGTTTCAATGAGAATTTCTCCGTTTTGTCTTTTCATATTCGTTAACTTTGTTTATTAATGTTACCACTTTTTCCCTTCCCTTTTCCTCTCTTCGGATTTTTCCCTTACTTTCCATTATTGCCAGAAGCTTGCTTGTTTTTGATCTTGAAAATCCACATTGGTCTGCTATAGTCGATTGATATAAGCCTCCACCCGCGGCTCTAAGTAGATTAACAACTTTTTCTTCGTCGTCTATTCTTGGAACCTTTGGAGGCACGGGCGCCTCAGCAACTACTATCTCTTTCACTTCTTTTTTTCTCAATTTAAAGTAATAGAAACTGATAGAAAGTCCGCTGGCAAGTGTAATTAAGACACCAATTATGAGCGCATTTTCCTTGATGACATCTATAAAGCTGAAAGGAGTTTTCTCTACAAGCACAATTTTTGGCTCTCCTACTGCAAAGTCTCTAATTCCATACCATGTGATTGTTTGACCTAACGCGACATTTGGCATTGGAGAAACGCTTTCAATTGCATATCGTGTAGGGTAGATTACGTTCACTGTGCCATCACCATCGAGAAACAGTCCTTCCACCTCGAACACATCACCTATTCTAATCAGCGCATCTTCTGTCTTGGCGAAGTCTCTCCAGAGAAACTGGTATTTCACGACGCTGTAAGAACCTAAAACATTGACTGTCATAATGAAGGTCTCGGCAGTCATGTTCATTCTGCCCGTTTTATACTTGGTTGCGTTCAAGAGCGACTTTATGTTTTTGACGAAGGTTTCGCTAAAATACGTTGGGTCAGATAGTTGCCTGAATAATGCCTCATCCTCTCCTTTAGCAAATCTATGTTCAATAATCCATCTAGCTGAACCGTCAGCATATATTTCAATGCTGTATTCAAGCTGGTGTGCACCCCAAACCGTACTGACAAACATGGAAACTGTGAGAATTAGGACTAGAAAGGGCATTATGTACAGTTTCATTGCCATATCTCTTCATTCAATTGATGCTGCCCCGTTTATTTAAGAAATATGTATATTGAATAAGTATGAAGAAACATGTTTACTCTGAAAACATTGGGCACCATGAACAAGCCACTTTTAGCTATCTCAACATGCATTTTAGTTGGTATAACTCATCTCTGAAGAAAGGATAGTAAGGCCTCAAATTAGGGCATTCAACAAAAAATAAACGGTTTTCAACAATATTCAACAGAAATAGACAAAAATCAAAGGTAATTTCCAAAAAACGGCTAGAAAACGTTTATATTTGGCTTTTTCAAAGTATTTTATTGCATAAACTTGGAAGGAAAGTGAGAGAAAATGAAAAAAGCAATTTGGGTAAGTGTTCTTGCGATGACTTTGGCACTAATGATTCCTACTTTTGCTCAACCAGCTTTTGCTCAACCAGCAGAGACCTGGGTTATGATGCATGGAATGATAAATTCCTATGGCGGTGTACCAGCAACTTATGGCATGACTTGGGCTTACGCTAAGATTGGAGAATGGGCAAACGCATATGCTTTCTGGATTCCATTGAGTCTAGGGCCGACCTTCGGAGGACTAAATATAACCTTTACGTACTCTTTCTATGCGGCTAGGTTGGTCAACGCGTCTGTAGTGGAACTGAACTATACTGGCTACGACTTTTACATTTCAGGCATCTGGGATGTCAACAAACTTACGTTTGAATATATTAATGGGAACTTCAGCAAGACGATAGAAGTAGTTGTGGACGATGCACCAGGAGAACTGTCTGTGACCAGTAACTGGCAGGTTTTCACTATATCGATTACGGGCATAGAATTGCTCAGTGGCACAGTCATGTTCTATCATGTAACGTCAGTGGGGCCGATTCCTATAGGCGACATAACTGGACCAATTGGACAAATTGATCACCGCGTCGACATCTACGACTTGGTAGAGGTAGCTCAAGCTTACGGATCCACACCCGGAAATCCCTCTATGCCAGGCTTTGACTTCAGTATCGACTTGAACTTTGACTTCACCGTAGACATCTACGACTTGACAACGCTCGCAGCAAACTTGGGAGAAGAATACTAACTTCTCTCTTCTCCCCTTTTTTCTTGAAAGGGAATAAAGTAAATATTCGACGGAACATGGGATAAACATTGAAGGAAGCTTACATGAAAACAGTGAAGAAGGCAACCGTTTCACTCGCTGTTTTATTGGTGCTCTTGTTACCCGCGTTACTCGTTTATAGAGCCATAGTGCCTGTAGGTGTTGCATCTGCAACAGTCACAATCTTCGTGGCTCCAGCGACAAGCAAGGCACCAGTCAGCCAAAATTTCATAATTAATATAAACATCTCCAATGTTGTTGACCTTTATGGTTGGGAGTTAAGATTAAATTGGACCGCTACAATTTTAGAGGCTAAGAATGTTGTGGAGGGGCCATTCCTGAAGCAGGGTGGCGACACCTTCCACTCGTTTAAAATAAATAATACAGAAGGCCACATGCTTCTAGACTGCACACTTTTGGGCAAGGTTTCAGGAGTGAGTGGGAATGGAACATTGGCAACTGTCGAGTTCTATGTGAAGGTTTCTGGAGAATCTGTCTTAGACCTTTATGACACAATACTTGTCAACTCACAAAAACAATCCATAACTCATACATCAAATGACGGCTACTACTATACTCCCATATACGATGTCGCCATAATAAACCTTGTAGCTTCGGAAACGACGGTTCTCGTAACCGCTGAAAACCAAGGCACGGAAACCGAGACTTTTGATGTGAGTACATACTACACTCTCCTAATGGATCCTCTAATCGGAACACAAACCATAACCCTAGCAAGTGGAGAAAACACCTCACTAACCTTCACTTGGACAGCTAACGCAACTGGCAGATATGAAATCAGGGCAGAAGCACCATTATCGAGCGATATAGACCCAACCGACAATACTCGCATAACTATCATCTATATAGGATATAGTGGATCAAATCCAGGAAGCAATGAGTTGGAATCAATTAATGGTTTACATATAGCTGGCTTCACATTCGCCATGTTCGCATCAGTCATTGTTTTGGCTCCTAAGAAGAACAGGGAAATCCCGCTATTCGATATACCCGCCATGGCTCTTAAGCAGAATCTAAACAATAACTGGTCTACCCATTCGACATATGTATGGCAAGACTGGACAAGGCGACAACCAATATAGCTTTCCTAAATAGTAGACTTTTACCGAAAGGAAAACGAATCGAGCCTTAACCCTGATGTCTTAAACAATATTTAACCTATTCCATGGGCTGGTGGATATTCAATTTTTGATACTTTTGGTCTCTCGTTGCAACTTTTCCTAAAATATCAAGAACCGAGAATTTAAACCGAGTTTTAAACCTAACCCCCCCGCACTAAAGTTGAATATTTTTGCTGGCTAAGGTTAGCAAATTAACACGATGAACAGACTGAATTTGAGTATCACGCCTTTTCGAGTTCCATAATACGGGCTACATTTTAGAGGCTTCATAAAAGTTTTAGTGCAAACCACAAGACAGAAAAAAGAGGGATTGTGCGGGAGACGTCGCCAGAGCCAATGTTATAATACATGCTTTCTTCATAGATTTTTCCTCACATTTCGTCATTTCTGAATATGCATCGCTTCAGTTTTTATGATTTGTGGAGAAATCCTCGATATGTTTTTAGACGAACCAAATCCTTTCTTTCCAACCTTGGAACTCGTGTGCGTGTGTGCGTGCAGTCTTCGCACGGTGTTTATAGTCTCTCTGTTTCTTTAGAATCATGTTTCTTCTCTAAAAATTCGTCGTTCCAACGTTTACATATTGTCCACATGAGCCTTGGCAGGTTTAAGCCGTCAGGCGGTCGTTTCGGA
>Ga0210017_1003157_pt1 | contig 13952 bp, 15 predicted proteins | sample CryGeyCG2014_020_FD_183966 | JGI IMG/M metagenome (GOLD analysis project Ga0210017, IMG submission 183966) | Groundwater microbial communities from aquifer - Crystal Geyser CG08_land_8/20/14_0.20 (SPAdes) (version 2) | ecosystem: Environmental > Aquatic > Deep subsurface > Groundwater | place... | reverse complement strand
AAAGGAGAAAATAATTGGGATAGACCTGGGAACAAGCAATTCTGCAGCAGCTTTTCTGCAGGCAGGAAAGCCTGTTATAATACCAAGTTCTGAGGGAACAACAGCTTACGGAAAGGCATTTCCATCAATTGTTGCATTTACAGATGACGGGCAGATGCTAGTTGGAGAGCCAGCCAGAAGACAGGCAGTTTCCAATCCAGAGAGAACAATAACAGCTGCAAAGAGAAAGATGGGCACAAACCATAAGTACAAAATTAATGGCAAGGAATACACGCCGCAGCAGATATCTGCATTCATACTTCAGAAGATAAAAAAGGATGCAGAGGAATTTATCGGAGAGAAGATTTCAAAGGCAGTTATAACCTGCCCTGCTTACTTTGATGACAACCAAAGACAGGCAACAAAGGATGCCGGGACAATAGCTGGCTTAGATGTTGTAAGGATTGTTAATGAGCCAACAGCTGCATCCCTAGCTTATGGTCTTGACAAAACAGACAAAGAACTTAAGATACTGGTTTTTGATTTTGGGGGCGGAACATTAGATGTTACAATCATGGAATTTGGCGAGGGAGTTTTTGAGGTAAAATCAACTAGCGGGGACACACAGCTTGGCGGAACAGATATGGATAATGCGCTTACAGATTTTATTGTGAACGATTTTAAGAAAAAAGAGGGAATTGACTTGAAAAAAGATCCTGTTGCAATACAGCGCTTAAGAGAGGCTGCTGAAAAAGCCAAAATAGAGCTTTCAACAACACTTGAAACTGATATAAATTTACCATTTATAACTGCTACTGATAAAGGTCCAAAACATCTGACAATGAAGATAAGGCGCTCAAAGCTTGAGGAATTAGTTGAGCCAATAATAAAGAAATGCAAACATCCAACTGAGCAGGCGATAAAAGATGCTAAATTAAAGCCAGATGACATCAATAAAATTATCTTGGTTGGAGGGCCAACAAGAATGCCCTGTGTAAGAAAGTTTGTTGAGGATATTACAGGAAAAAAGGCAGAAAGGGGAGTTGACCCAATGGAGTGTGTTGCAGCAGGGGCTTCTATTCAGGCAGGTGTTCTTGCAGGTGATGTAAAAGATATCTTGCTATTAGATGTTACACCTCTAACCCTTGGAATTGAAACCCTTGGCGGGGTAAGAACTCCATTGATTGAGAGAAACACAACAATTCCAACAAAGAAATCACAGATATTTTCAACAGCTGCAGACAATCAGCCAGCTGTGACAATTAATGTTTTACAAGGTGAAAGACCAATGGCTGCTGACAACAAAAGCCTAGGAAGGTTTGACCTTGTCGGGATTCCGCCTGCTCCAAGAGGAATTCCTCAGATAGAGGTTTCATTTGACATTGATGCCAATGGGATTGTGCATGTAGCCGCAAAGGACCTTGGAACAGGAAAGGAGCAGTCAATAAAAATTACAGCATCGCAAAAACTTAATGAGGAAGAAGTTGAAAAAATGAGGAAAGAAGCTGAGCAGCATGCAGATGAGGACAAGAAAAGAAAAGAAAATGCTGAAACAGTAAACCAGGCAGACACATTAGTTTACTCAACAGAGAAACTTTTTAAGGATTTTGAGGGAAAGGTTGACACCAAGGAGCTTGAAACTGTTAAAGGAAAGATAATGGAATTAAAGGAATTACTAAAGCCGGATAAGAAAGATATTTCAGCAATAAAGGCAAAGACAGATGAAATAAACCAGCTTGTGCAGAAGATGTCAACAGAGATGTACCAAAAAGTGGCTGAGGAGCAGGCAAAGAAGCAGCAGCAGGCTGGAACAGCAGGAGCAGAGAAAAAACAAAAAAAGAAAGGCGAAAAAGTAGTTGATGCAGAATACAAAGAAGAAGATGATGAAAAAAAGAAATGATTTTTTCTTTTTTAATTTAAATCTTTAGTCTAAAATGAAAATATTGGCAATATGCGGAAGCCCAAGAAAAGGCAATACAGAGTTTATGCTAAACAAAGTTCTGGAAGGGGCAGGTGACGTTGAAAAAGAATTAATTCTTTTAAGAAATTTAAATATCAAACCATGCACTGGCTGTGATATATGTTACAATGAGGGAAAGCCATGTCCTATAGAAGACAACATGAAACAATTATATGAAAAATTGTTAAAAGCAGATGTAATTATTTTTGGCTCACCTAATTATTTTAAGAATGTCTCTGGATTAATGAAGGATTTTATTGACAGAACGAATGCAATAGCAGAGCCGCCAAGATTAAAGAATAAAAAAGCAGGAATTGTCTGTGTTGGAGGACAGGACATGGAAAATATAAAGTTCTGTGAAAATGTTTTGAAGGAATTCATTGATGATCACCAGATGATTCTTATTGGAAGCGTTATTGCAAAAGCAGAAGGCCCAGAAGAGATTAAAGAAAATAAAGCAGTAATAGATGAATTGAAGAAACTAGGTAAAAAATTAGTGAAATAAAAATGGCCAAAGATTATTACAAAATACTGGATGTTTCTGAAAACGCCTCCAAAGAGGAGATTAAAAAGGCATATAAGAGATTGGCCAAGAAATACCATCCTGACCTAAATAAAACTGATTCTGATGCTGCTGAAAAATTCAAGGAGATAAATGAGGCTGCATCTGTTCTTGGAGATGACAAGAAAAGAGCGCAGTATGACCGCTTCGGCACCACTACAGAGGGCTTTGGAGCTGGCACATCTGGTTTTGATTTCTCTGACTTTGGATTCTCAGACTTTGGCTTTGATTTTGAGGATATATTTGACACTTTCTTCAGCCGGGGTTTTGGAAGGCACAGCAGGGGCCCAAGGAGAGGTGCTGACCTGAGATATGATATGGAAATAACATTAGAAGAAGCTGCATTTGGTGCAAAAAAGCACATTATAGTTCCAAGAATGGAAAGATGTAATGAATGCAATGGTAGTGGAGCAAGGTCAAGCTCTGATATTGCAACATGCGACAAATGCAATGGTTCTGGCCGTTTCCAGCAAACAAGAAGAACAGCATTCGGCATATTCTCCACAACAACAACCTGCCCAAAATGCCATGGTGAGGAAAAGATTATAAAAAATCCATGTCCAGAATGTGAAGGCACTGGAAGAGTGCATCACGATAGAAAAATAGAAATAACCATTCCAAGAGGAATTGACAATAACAATGAGCTAAGGATTGCCAACGGTGGAGAAGCTGGAATAAAGAATGGAAGCCCTGGTGACTTGTATGTTGTAATACACATAAAGCCACATGATATATTTGAGAGAAAAGAAAATGATATTTACCTTGAGATGCCAGTAAGCTTTGCACAGGCAGCACTTGGCTCTGAAATAGAGATTCCTACATTAAAGGGCAAGGCAAAGCTAAAGATACCAGCAGGAACACAAACCAATACAATATTCAGAATGAAAGGAAGGGGCATCCCAGACCTTCATGGTTATGGCACTGGCTCACAAAACATAAAAGTAATAATTGAAACACCAACAAAACTGACAAAAAAACAGAAAGAGCTTCTCAGAGAATTTGAAAAAGAATCAAAAAAGAAGAAAGGATTTTTTGGCTTTTAGTTAAAATAAACAAGCTATTAAATCAAAAAGGTATTCTTGACTATCGAAAAGTTTATATATATGTTTTCTATTTGAGAATAATAACATCTTAAAATCCAAGGTAGAGGTGGAAAATGAAAAAAGAGATATTGTTTGGAGGAATTGTTCTTTTATTGCTTTTTGCAAGCGGATGTAAGCTTACAGAAACAAAGTATGTATGCCCAGATGGTTCTATTGTTACCAATCTAAATGAATGTCCTGGGGCAGAAGAAAAAGAAGAAGGACTAATAACTGAAATATTAAATGAAACAGAGGGAAAAGTTAAAGAAGAGGTTGGATTAACAACAATAACAGTTAATGAAGGAGAACTAGTAGTTCTAAAGCCTGAAAGCGAGGACCCTGATGCAGACACTATTTTATATACCTTTAGTGAGCCATTAAACAAAGACGGCAGATGGCAGACAAAAAAGGGAGATGCAGGAAACTATGAGATAACTATAACAGCAAGCGATGGTGAATTAACAGATACACAAAAGATTTTATTGGTTGTTGAAAGCGTAAACAAACCACCAGTACTTAAACAAATTGCTGACATCACAGTCAATGAGGGTGAAACAGTAAGCTTTGAGCCAGTTGCAACAGACCCTGACGGCGATAAAGTGACAATAACATACTCTGGCTGGATGACAGAGGCAAGCTATACAACAAACTATAATGATGCAGGAACACATATTGTTACTGTAACAGCATCTGACAGTAAGGAATCAGCAAGCCAGGATGTAATAGTGACAGTCAATGATATAAACAGGCCGCCAAAGATTGTAAAGATTGTACAAGGCTAATTATTTTATTTTTTTATATTTCTTTTTTACTCCTTTTGAATACTAAACAATAGAAAGCTTTTTATATAATTAAACATTTTGATTAATAAAATGAAAAAATTAATACTAATTTTTATAATTTTATTCCAGCTTATTTTGGTTAGAGCAGAATTTATCACAATAACAGTTAATGAGGGAGATCTTGTAAGTCTTAAGCCAGAGGCATTAGACGAGGATATGGACAATATTATTTATACTTTCAGCCAACCATTAGATCAAAATGGTGAGTGGCAGACTGGCTATGATGATTCTGGTGAATATGAACTTACTGTAACTGCATCTGATGGCAAGTTAACAGACACCCAGCAGGTTTTGTTAATAGTTAAAGATAGCGACAGAGCTCCTTTTTTTGAGCCTTTAAATGATGCTTTTGTTAATGAAAATGAGCAATTAATCTTGAATGTTACAGCTACTGACCCTGACAATGACAAAATAACTTATCTGGCAATTGACTTACCAGATAATGCTGATTTTGTTAATAATAAGTTTAGATGGACACCTGGTTTTGATACAGTAAAAAAGAATTGGTTTGAAAAAATAATAGCAAGAGTTCATATTCCTTACAAGCCAAAAAGGAGTTTCCTTGTAACTTTTATTGCCAAATCAAATGATATTGAAACAAAACAAGCTGTTAAGATAACTGTTTATGAGACTAACAGGGCTCCTGTGCTTGAAAAAATAGGGAAAATAACAGTTAATGAGGGAGAAGTGCTAAGGCTTGAGCCAGCTGCAGCAGATCCTGACGGGGATATTTTGAGGTATTCTTATTCTGGATTTGCAACTAATAAAAATCGCGAGATTGGATATGATGAGGCAGGAACATATTATACAACTATCCTGGCATCAGATGGCTATCTCAGTGATTCAGAAAATATAACTTTAATAATAAAAAACACAAATGGAGCGCCAATCCTTAAGCCGATCAGTGATATTTCTGTTGACGAAAACAAATCAATAGAATTCAAGATTTATGCAACAGATCCTGATGGAGATAATATAAATTTCTCAGTTGAGAATGCACCAAATGGCTCCAGCTTTGTTAATGATACCTTTAGCTGGATACCTGATTTTGACACTGTTGATAAAGGTAAAAAGGATTTTACACTGACTTTTATTGCCAGTGATGGCAAGATAAATGCTAAGAGAAACATGACTATAAGAATTTATGATAAAAACAGGGCTCCAATAATAACAAATGCAAGCCCTGAAGCATTTATAAATATATACGAAAACCAGATCATTGATTTCAAGGCTGTTGCTGCTGATTTAGATAATGATAGTCTTATGTATACATGGAAGTTTGGTGTTTTTGAGAAATATTCTGGAGATAGCCTACATAGGAGAAGATTCACCATACCAGGAACAAAGCCTGTTCAGGTTATTGTTTCAGACGGAACTGAAACAAAAACCTATGCATGGATTGTTAATGTTATTGAACCAGAAGAAGAAAAACCTATTAAGCCTGTTGAAAAGCAGGTTTACAGAAAATATACCATCGATGGTTAGGAACTCTTTGCCTAATCCGTTTGTTGGTGTAGGAGGAGAAAATGAATAAAGATAAAAAAGTAAGTATCCCTCTAGAAGAATTAGTTGGTTACTATCGGGTTGTTAAAGAATTTCAAGAGTTTTACTTGCCCCTTTATAAGCAAGTAGAAAAAGAATTTCCTCAGAATCCAGTTAATGCTACAAGGGTAAATCACGATTTTATGTGTTTACTTAAAAAACATACAAAAGAATATGAAAATTAAGGGTAGTACAAAAAGATAATAACACTTTTTTGAACGCTTTGCCTAATAAATCGAAAACTATATAAACAGATAATTCTATATTATGTTTATGGGGGTGGTTTAATGGCAAAAGCAAATCTTCTTATAACACATGACCCAAATCATGCAGGTCTTGCCAAGGAAGAGATAGTTGCTGTTTTAAAACAGCTTAAAATAGAGCCAGAATTCCTGAAGTCAGAGATAGAGGGCTTATTTCAGATAAAAATAAAAGAACCAAAAGAAACCATAAAGAAAATAGTGAAAACATGCAAAAATGATTTTTCTATATTCAGGATGACATTCCATTGGGTTCCTGTGGATAACTGGTGCAAGTCAACTATTGAAGATATGCAGAAGACAATAAAAAAGCTGGTTAAGGATGTTAAAGAAAAAGACAAATGGAAGATGGACATAGCAAAGAGATGTTATGAAAAATATAATACAACAGAGCTTATCATGAAACTGACAGAAGTTGTTGACAGGCCAAAAGTGGATCTAAAAGATCCAGACAAAATAATAAGGGTTGATATTATAGGCAATGATGCGGGAATATCTCTCCTAAATAAGGATGAGATGCTGAATATACCTGCTCTTAAGAAATAATCCTAAGACCTTAGATAGATGCTGAAATTATGAAAAAAGGAATCTTTAAAAAAGAGAATATACCCTATATTATATCATTTGTGGTTATAGTAATTGTTCTAGTGTTTGCTTTTATATTTCAGAGACCAGCAGAATGCCCTGAATGCCCTGAGTGCAGATGTGAAAAATGCCCTGATTGTATTATGGACTGCTCATTATGCCCTGAGAAAACAAAAACAGTTACAACAACCATAACAGAATATGTATGCACTGACAAAAGAGTAGTTGATAATCCTGATGAATGTGAAAACATTCCTGAGACAGAATTGAATACAGATTTTGAGCCAATCCTAACCAATGAGGAAGGAACTTCAATAGTTAATGTTACACTAAAGCCAGCCTGCATAAAAGGGAAAAATGGAGGCTTTGTTTATTTTAAGACAAATGTACTCCCAAAAGACATCACATTTGAGGTTAAAGAGGATGTTAACCAGGAATACAGGGAAATTTTGAAGATGGATGGCCTATTTGAGAAATATAAATACTTTGAAATCTGCGATGAATGCACTAGTAGTGCTGACTTTAATCTTGATAAAAACAAAATTTATCTGTTCAGACTAAGGTTTAATATGACTGTTCTTAACAAAGTCTATTACTCTAATGAGCACATAATTAATACAAATCCTGAATCTAGTTACATGACAAAGGTATGTTCATAAGAATTTTTATTTTTTTACTCTAATTTTTAATGTTTATCACAGAAAGCTTTAAATATGAACTCAAATCCCACTTTAAAGAACAGGTATTAGAATGCAAGATATAAAAGTATTTAACAGATGGAGTGTAAATGGAATAAAAGTAGAAGATCCTGGGTTAAAGGGATATATTAATCTAGAGCCAAAAATAATACCAAAAACTGGTGCAAGATATGCAGGCGCAAGATTCTATAAGTCAAAAACATTTATTGTTGAGAGATTAATAAACAAAATAATGATACCAGGACATAAAGGAAAAAAGCACTTTATAACATCATACAAATCAACAGGGAAGAGCCAGTCAGCATATTCTCTTGTTGAGGAAACATTTAAGGTCATTGAAAACAGGACAAAACAGAATCCAATAACTGTTTTTGTCAAGGCTCTTGAAAATGCAACGCCAAGGGAAGAAATAATAACAATAGAATATGGCGGGGCAAGATATCCAAAGGCTGTTGAGTGCGCCCCTCAAAGAAGAGTTGATATTGCATTAAGATATATGGTGCAGGGTGCCTTTACAAAATCATTCAATTCAAAAAAAGGGGCTGTTAATGCCCTTGCTGATGAGATAATAGCTGCCTATCAGTTAAATAATTCATCAAATGCAATTAAAAAAAAGCTTGATATAGAAAGGCAGGCAGATGCTTCTAGATAAAAATATAGAATTTCTAATTTTCAAAAGATTTAAATAAGCATCTTGCAATATCCTAAATATGCAAAAAAGGTTTGTTATGGTTGATGGGCCTGATGGCTCAGGCAAGGGAGTTATTATTAATGCCATGAAAAAATGGGCTGAGCAAAAACATCTTAAGACATTTGATCTGAGGACATATTGCAAGGAAAAAAACAGGTTTCCAGAGCCTGAAGAGATAAATGACTTTGATGTGATTGTTTCCTGTGAGATGAGCTATTGCTGGATTGGCAGTGCATTAAGAGAGGAAATAGTAAGAAAAATCAACCGCCAATATTCAATAACCTCTACAGCACATGCATTCTCTTTAGATAGGGAAATACTTTACAAAAGAATCATTATTCCTGCCCTAAAACAGGGAAAATATATTTTTCAGGAAAGGGGGGTTATAACCTCTATTGTTTATCAGCCTGTTCAGGGCAATATACCTTTAACAGAGATTATGAGGCTGCCAGGCAATAAACTTGCGTTGCAGAATTCTCCAAATCTATTGATAATAGCGCAGGTTGCGCCAGAAACAGTGATGCAAAGGCTCAGCCAGAGGCAAAAACGTGATAAAGCTATTTTTGAGGAAATAAACTTTCAGAGAAGGGTTGAGCAAAGGTACAACAGCCAGTGGTTGAAAAATCTTTTTGAAAATTATGGTTCAAAGGTTATTTATATTGATACGAACTTTCCAAAAACAGTTGAAGATACAGAAAAAGAAGCAATCAAAATATGGGAGGATTTCCTTAAAGAAAGCTAAATCATACAGCTTTAATATCAATTCTTAGTTTGCTGTATTTTTTTTGGCATTCTTTTTTTAGATTTTCTAAGAATTTTTTTGTTGGTGGTTCTACACTAATCAGCTTTGGATCAAGCGTTCCTTTACTAGATATAAATTGCTGCAAGGTCCATCTGCAGTTTAATCCATTAATCTCTTTAGCTATTTCCAGAATATCCTGCTTTCTGAAAATAAGTCCTGGAACAACAGTTGTCCTCAGCTCTATCTGAATCCTGTCATGATTTTCCTTTAATATATCCAATGTTTGTTTTATGTTTTCAATAACCTCTTCTGTTGTTCTAAAAAAGGTTTTTGATTGTGTAATCCTTTCGAAAATCTCTTTTTTAAATGGGGCCTTTATATCTAAAGCAATAAAATCCAATAGATTTTCATTTATTAATGATTTTATTGAATAAGGCTTTGAGCCATTTGTTTCAATTCCAACCTTTAAACCAAGTTTTTTTGTAAATCTTGCCAGGGTTAGTAATGCCTGCCTCTGAAGGCATGCCTCACCTCCTGAAAAAAGAACAGCGTCAATAAATCCGGAATTTTTTATTATCTCATTTTTGATATCCTTTAAATCTTTTAAGAATTCCTCCTTGAAATCTATGAAATCTTTATTGTAGCAATAACAACACTTGAAGTCACATCCTGAAAAAAAAATTACTGTGCAAACATTAGCTGACCAGTCAACTGTTGATAAAGGAACTATTCCACCAACATATGCCTGCATTTAAACCCCTAGCCTTTCTTATCTTTGGATAATTTTTTAGCCTTTTCTTCATCAATAAATTGAGATAATTTTGTGTTTTCCTTTGCTGTTTTATATTTTATGCCATTCTTCATTTTTCCACCTTTTTTATTTCTTTTAAAAGTTCTTCTTTTGATGGGCTGTTTCCCTTAAGAACTGCTCTCTCATTTATCACAATAGCAGGAGATGATACAATCTGATACATCAATGCCTCAACTACTAAATCTTTTCCACCTATGGCAGCTGGGATATTGCTTGCAGTTATTTTATCTTCAGAGGAAACAATGTGCATTTTATTGCCTTCAAGTTCAACAATAGATGGGATCTTTAAATCCTGACCATCAATAAGCTTTTCAACAAAATCCTTTCCTTCAATCCAGCCAAGCTCTTTTGCTGCTTGTCTTACAACCTTTCTTGCCTGGGGACACTTTGGACAATGCACTCCTGTAAATAATATCAGCTTCACTTTTATATACCTCTTAGATTATATTTGTGTCTATCCATAAATTCCCTTAACTTGCCTTTGTTCCATGACTTAACAGGTGTGTAATATCCTGTTACCCTTGAATACCACTGGATATCATCACCACTTGCTCCGCAATTTGGGCATTTTTCATAAACACCACTAATTGTCCTTTTGCATAAGTTGCAGTAGGTTAGGTCTTTTGTATAAGCAAAATAAGAGGTTAGTGTATTGGAGCATATTCTTCTTGTCAGCTTTAGCAAAGCATCTGGGTCTGGATTATTCTCACCTAAGAATATATGTGATATTGCACCGCCCTGAACCAATGGATGAAATGAGGAGTCTATTTCAAGCCTTTTAAATAATGGAATATCTGCTGAATAATTAACATGAGATGAGTTTGTATAATAAACATCTCCTGTTTTTTTATTGCCCTGAACAACAGCCTCATTCTTATATTTCTCCAAGTCAAAGCTAGCAAGCCTGAATGTTGCTGACTCAGCAGGAGTCTGGACCATTCCCCACCTTTGTCCTGTTTCCTCTTTTTTTCTGTTAACTGCATCTGACATATATTTGATTATCTTTAAGGCAAATTTCCAGGAATCCCTTGATTCATGCATTTCATTGCCTGTTATTTTTTTAGCCATTTCATTAAGTCCTATAAATCCAACAGAATTTGTTGCCTGGTCTAGCTTATAGTATGGCTTGCCATAACAATCCATTGAAAGAAAAGATGCATATCCGCTTTTCATAACCTCTTTAATGCATTTTCTCTTTACATTAAATATATCCTTTGTCATGTTAATCCTTTCATCAATCAGTTCATAAACATTTGATTCATCCTTTGCATTATAGCTGATATTTGGCAGATTTATTGTTACTGTCTGCAGAGAGCCTGAGCGGACATTTCCTGTTTTTATCTCCTCCCAAAAGTCACCATCTGGCCTTAGAAAATATCTGCAGCACTGGCTTTGCAAAGCCTCAGGCATATATGGAGCAGCCATGTTAAGGAAATAGGGAGAGCCATATTTTGCAACAAGCTTATGAACATCAAGCAAAATCTCATCTGCAGAGCTGTCTTTAAGTGTTTCCCTCCTTATCTTGTACTCTGGTTTTGGAAAATGAAATGCCTTTCCAGTATAGTCTCCATGCATCATAATATCTGTAAAAGCCTTTATTATTTTCCTTGACTCATCAACATAATCAGAGTATGACTCCTTTTCTGTTATCTTGCCTCCTGGCAGAACCACTGGAATGTCCTTTAGGTAAGATGGAACATTAAACTCAAAGCTTGCTGATGTGAATGGCGTCTGTCCTCCCTTGACAACATTAAGCTGGTCAAGCTCATAGATAAATGCCTGAACAGCCTGCTTTATTTTTTTGTATTCAAGGCCTTTTGCATAAGGAGCTAAAAAAAGGTTTAATGCATCATATCCCTGGCCGCCAGAAAAATATGTTGAGCTTAGTAATAAAACCCTTGCAGCATGTATCATAGCAACCTCTAGTGATTTAGCTGGCCCGGAAACAGCTGTATGGATTCCCTTGCCATCTGACATAAATCCCTGCCTAAGGAAGAATCTTATGTCATGCTCAAAACAAAATGGCCTTGTTGGAAAATAATCCAGGTCATGGATATGGATCTCTCCTTTCATATGCGCTCTTGAATCCTCTTTTGGCAAGAGATAAGATAAGGTATATTGTGAAGAAATAGAATCTGCCAGTCTTTTATGTATTGTCTGTAAGTTGTAGTTTGTATTTGCATTCTCTTTGGACTTTTTGAAGATAACCTCTTTGACATCAGAAACAGACATCCCAAGCCTTGAATATTCCTTGTTTTCATTGAGAAGATTTGATTCAAGGAGTTTCATACATACAATTTCTCTCACAATATTTGTTGTTTTGGGTATGTCAAGTTTTATTAATTCATTATAGGCTTCATGAGCAATTTTTTTTGCATTTTCTTTTGAAATAGATGTTTCACTTATTAATGAATTTCTTATTTTCTCTTCCCTTAGCTCAACAAGATCACCAGTAGATGTCATGAGCTGTGTCTTGGTGTGGTTATTATTGTTTTTCATCTATTAGTTCCTTAATTTAGTCCTGTACTTCCAAAACCGTTTTGGCCGCGTTTTGTAGTATCAAAATCTTTAACCTCTTCAAATTCTGCTTTTTCTATCTTGTTGAAAACCATCTGTGCAATCTTTGTTCTTTTTTCTATCTTAAATTCCTCATTGCTGTGATTGATTGCTATAACACCAATCTCTCCACGATATCCAGAATCAATTGTTGCAGGACTGTTGCATACAGAAATTCCATGATTTAATGCAAGGCCTGACTTTGGCCTTAGTTGGCCTTCATAACCTTTTGGTATGGCCATTTTTATGCCTGTGCTGACTAATATCCTCTGGCCTGGCCTAAGAACATAATCCTCTGTTGAATAAAGATCAACCCCGGCATCCCCATCATGAGCATAATGTGGTAAAATTGCATTTTCTTTTATTTTATTTATCTTTATCCTCAGGTTTTCTGACAAGCATATCCCTCTTTTTTTGATTTTAAAAATTAAAATAGCAAGGTAAAATAAGAAACATAACTCATATTTAAATTAAATTAACATTAAAAATATATAATCAAAACAATTATTGTTCTAATGGAAAAAAGGCATAATAATCTTTTATTTTACTGTTTAGGGCTTTCTTTGCTTTATAATAAAAAGGATTCCAGTTGAAAAAAATGTTTTCCAAAGGAAATAACTGCTTTTTCCACAAGAAATATGCTTGTTTTTCCACAAGAAAACATTGGTTTTTGTTTTATTAAAGTAGTAATTTAGCCAGCTTTGAACTGGAATAATGATATTAGTTCATGTTTTATTGTCTTGCCTGTTTTTGCATCTATTTTTATGTTTATTGTGTTTAAAGAGCTTGTGATAAGGGTTATGTTCCACAGCTGGCCTAAGTCAATATTCTGCAGGATAGCTATTGTTTTTGTTACAAACTCCTTGGAATATTTTTTTTCTTTAATTGTTTGGGCTTTTTTCAGGATTTTGTCTAAGCTAAATTTAATATCCTTTAGGTTGATATTTTTTACAGCTGTTCCTGGTTTTTTGAAAATATCCTGTTCTGGATTGATTTCAATCTTATTATTTATTGTAAAGACAGTAACCTTGTCCAGTTTTTTGTCATAATAGCCAATCTGCCACTCACTTTTTTCTGAGTTTTCAATCATTGTAAAAGCATATGTTAAATATGATTTTTTGTTCTTAGAAATCCATTTCCTGAATTCAGGGCTGTTTTTTAGTTTTTTAAGCGCTGTTTTAAAGTCCATGGTTTTAATAGCATAGATGAGATTTATATAATTTTGGTTTTTAAAGAAAGGTTTTTATATAATCTTTTTTTAGCTTGCTCTATGGGAGAGATAACAAAAATAAGCCCTGAGCTCAGGCTATTATTGGAAAAACAGCACTATTGCTTTAGCGGTGAGCACTCTGCTGTCAAAATCTGCACATGGACAAAGAAGTCATTATTAGATGAAAATACATGTTACAAGGAGAAGTTTTACGGCATTAGGTCTCATTTATGCTGCCAGATGACGCCTGCTGTAGGATTTTGCACAAACCAGTGCATTCATTGCTGGCGGGAGATGGAATATACTTCTGGAATCAAGATGAATAATATTGTTGATGAGCCAGAAGAGATAATAAAAAAATCAATCTTATGCCAGAGAAAACTTCTCAATGGTTTTTTTGGAAATGAAAAAGTAAACATAGAAAAGCTTAAT
>Ga0210017_1003154_pt1 | contig 13958 bp, 11 predicted proteins | sample CryGeyCG2014_020_FD_183966 | JGI IMG/M metagenome (GOLD analysis project Ga0210017, IMG submission 183966) | Groundwater microbial communities from aquifer - Crystal Geyser CG08_land_8/20/14_0.20 (SPAdes) (version 2) | ecosystem: Environmental > Aquatic > Deep subsurface > Groundwater | place... | reverse complement strand
CGAGCGAAATCCGCCGAAGCATTACCCTTCGACTCTCCTTCGACAAGCTCAGGATTCGCTCAGGGTATCCGCAATATCGCATTCATCCACGAGTTTACACTCGTGGTTTTCTGCGAAGGCGGATAAAAATTGTAATGTGTTTAATATTGCATATCAATAAGGAACATTTCCTCGAGGGTAAATCATGATATAATAAATCTCCACCGTGATGAAAAAACTATTTTTAGTAATAGTCATACTTATTTTCATACCTCTGGGATATCTCATTTCCCAGATCTCCCCCACCTCATTTTCAAACGAACAAATCCATTTTGTCATACCTCTTGAAACAAAACAGGTGGAAATCATCAGACGCCTGAAAAGTGAAAATTTCATCAGGAATGAAAAAATATTCAGCTTTATATTGAGCATAATTCGCTTTCCCGGTGCTATAGAACCCGGGGCATACCAGCTTTCCCGCAATATGAATACATTCCAAATTGCCGATATCCTCCTCAACCATCCTTACCAGAAATGGATCGTCCTCGTACCGGGACTCAGGATTGAACAGGTAGCAGAACGTTTGGCCAAAAAATTCAATTGGGACTCCGCAAAGACAAAAGAATTTTTATCTGCCGGAAAAGAAGGATACATGTACCCTGACACCTATCTTCTCAATACGGACTATTCCCCTTCCGATGTCGCCCGCAGGCTCATTGCCAATTTCAACGAAAAATTCGATTCTAAAATCCGGCAGGATCTTTTGAATCAAGATGTACGAAACGACACGGCTGTCAAGATCGCCTCACTTATCGAACGGGAAAGCGGGGGTGATGAAGATAAGGCGCTTATTGCAGGTATTATCTGGAACAGGCTTGATAAGGGAATGAGACTGCAGATAGATGCCACCATCCAGTATGTTTTAGGCACCCCAAACGACTGGTGGCCTATGGTCAAACCGCCTAACATGAAAACCGAATCGCCTTATAATACCTATCTTTATAAAGGACTGACTCCAGGGCCAATTTGCAACCCTTCCCTTGCTTCAATAAAAGCCGCTACCTATCCTTCCGAAACAAACTGTATTTTCTATCTGCATGACAGGGCAAAACAAATCCATTGCGCAGTCACGTACGAAGAACACCTCAATAACATAGAGAAATATTTGAAATGAAAACTCTCCGGGTTTAAACCCGGAGTTTCTTTCAAACTTGGAGTTTTCATACCGTACCGAGAAAACTTCAGATTCACCGTTCATCACAGGTCTTAAGACTAGTGTTTTCTCTGGTGCTGGTATAACGAAGTTTAGTTGGCTTTCACTTGACTGCTTACTTCCTGATATACAACACTGGAAATATCTTTGATCACTCCCGAAAGTTGCACCAAGTCACTTCCTCTGGTCATGACGCAAAGGATATACGGCCGTCCGGGACTGTACACGATCCCGCAATCATGAAGCTGTCTTATGTCTTCAACTTCCCTTTCCCCGAATTTATTGGCTAAAGGAACAGCCTGGGGAATTCCTGCCCTCAAGCCGTCGTCAAAATCATCCTCCAACAGTATTGACAATGCTTTTTCCGACATTTCTGGTGTCAAATATGAAGCGTTATATAATATTCTGAAAAAGGAAGCATAATCTTTGACGTTCATAAGATCATCCAAATCAGGAGTCTTCGGTGCGAACTTAATATCCAAATCTTCATATAAGCGGGAAAGGTCTGCCATATTTATGTTACTTAGCAACAGTTCTGTGGCAATATTGTCTGAACGGACAATCATCAGATGTATTAACTCCTCAACTGTATAAGATTTCCCTTTTTGGGCGACTTCACTTGGAGCAATCATTTGATCTCTCTCGCTCCTGTCTGCTGTCACCAGTAACTTTTTTTGCATAACAGAAGGATCAGTTTCCGCTTTTTTAAAGTACACCATCATCACGGGAACTTTGAGCAAACTGGCGGGAGTGAAACCTACTTTCTCGTTAATACCGAACCATTGTCTACTGATAAGATCCCGATAATATACGGAAATATGAGTAGTCAGATTTTGTTCCTTCAAACTGTCAATTAATTCTTGTGTTTTTTCTTTTAACTGTCCCAATTTGCTGGATTTGACATCCGTATTTACAGAACAGTCAAGAATAGGATTAACCAGCTTGAAATTCCCTTTCTGTCTCTGGACATCCTCGGAAAGAAACGCGGATCCTTGCGTTTGGATAAGGCTATTTCCATAAAATCCAACTGTCAGTCCAAAAAGAAGAAATATAATATAAATAATACATTATTAGCAAACTCACACACCGGGTGCGTGATAATGTAATGCTTGAACAATTTTACGGGTATTTTTGGCTTTCTTTTATCTAAGATTATTACTTTATTTCCCAATATTCAAGAAGCAAAAAAACTCTCCGGCCTTTTATAGCAGTCTATCAATGTAGTATGCTCCACGTGGTGTTCCAAAATCCCCTGCCGACAAGTCAGACTTGTCTGGTACTGAAGGTTCTTCTTTTATATTGCTCTCAGCTAAGTCACTATCTTGTGGCACCATGGAATTTCCTGTAGAATAATAATCCTAGACATGAAAAAGGGTTGCCGGGATGGCTTCCCGTTATAACGCTTACCTCCTCCCGAGGTCTAGGTCCTTGCGTCGGAGGGGCGCGTAAACGGGACAAGCAGTGGTAGACCTGCCCGCAATGCTTCGCATAGCGTAATCAGGCGGGGCGAGTACTTGCTCAACTCGCAGTTTACGAATTGAAGATATTACGAAGAAGAGTAATTACTGCGAGTTAGTCCGCCGAATCCCTATTTAATCGGGAGAAGGAGGAGTAAGTACAATTTAAATATAAAGATTCTTTCGCCGAGGTGGCTCAGTGGTAGACCTGCCCGCAATGCTTCGCATAGCGTAATCAGGCGGGGCGAGTACTTGGCCTGCCCGCCGTAACTTGCCCGAGTGGCTCAGTGGTAGAGCGAGTACTTGGTAAGTACTAGGTCGGGGGTTCGATTCCCCCCTCGGGCTCTATACGGCAAGTGCAGGCGCGGTAAGTACTAGGTCAGGGGTCCGATTCCCCTCCTCGGCTCAAATAATCACGGGTTAACACTGGAAATTTTCATCAGAAAATTTTCATGCGTCCAATTCCACTTCCAGGTTCAAGACGAATATAATTTTGTCAACTCTGAAAAAGCCCTGTCCACATCTTCTCTGGATAATATGATAGTCACTTCATTCGTAGTCGAAACTACTTCAATTACGTTGATATTTTCCCAGGCAAGCTGTTTTAATAGCCGGTAATACACTCCTGGAGTATGCAGGTTTTCCTCCTGCAATCTGACGGTTATCGAACAAAGATCATCAATCTCAGAAACAACGCTCTTCAAATCCACATATTTTATAATCTCTTTTTTCAAATTGATATTGGCGATAACCGTAGTTTCAAAAACACCTTCAGTTATGGTTAAGAAACAATCTCCCCCCTCCTTTTTCATCATGGACAGCTTCCTTATGAGCGGCAGTGAGGCTGTATTTTTCAAAGTCAGTTCAAAAAGATTGGAACGGACGATCATTTCCCGAGGAGCGTCAAATATCCTCCTGGTTTTATCTTTCATGGAAAGTGAACTTGCTACCCTTTTTGCAGCCATAATTATGGCACCCTCTTTCACAGGTTTTTTTGCCAGGTTTTCAACTTCTTTCCTGTAAGTACGGGCAAAAGCCGACAAGTTTACCAAATCTTTCCTCAGGGCATCCTCCAGAAATGGGGTTCTTTTTATTATCTCTGACACGACTTGGGATACGGTAATCATGTTTGAAATTTAACAAAATGTTAAAAAATTGTCAAGAATCGTAAAAAAATTGATTCTAGTAATCCCTCTGAATACAATCTCTTTTTATATATGACGGAAAGAGTAAAACCTGCGCGCATTAATATAAATGACATACCTATAACCGACATATTCGGTCTGCATCTTCATGACATAGACGATATACCCGTCGGTGTAGATTATCAAACAGGTATAACCCCAACCCCTGAACAATTATCCTTGGGACATCTCCGATTGAGTATCAATTTGGCTACAGGTGCATATAGAAGACAAACAGGTGAATGTGATCCATACCCAGATGTCGTCCAGGATGCTTATGAGATGATGGTAAGAAGAGCAAGAAAGTATGATCCGACAAGAGGTAAATTCAGTACTTATCTGGTAAATTGTCTTCCTCTGGCTTTAAACACGCGTATTGTCCAAAATCGCCCACCATCTACGCTGTCTCTTTCTGAGCTTACTTTTGATGATGGAGATGACCTGCGCGATGTAAGAGACGACACCGCACGAGATCCTTTGGATATTGTCTTGGAAAGGGAAAAACGTGATGCAATCGATACAGCACTTGACCTGGTACCGGCAAGAACTGAAAGGATGATGAGAATGTATTTCGGTCTGGATGGAAATGGTGGCCTAACCGAACAGGAAATTGCAGATAAATTTGGTTTCAAAACCCGGGCAAATTCCAGCCATTTTATCGGACTGGGTATAAATGCTTTACGAAGAGATTCTGTCTTTATGAACTCAGTATAAGTAATGACTCCCCGCACTAAAGTAGGGCTTCTTTAAAGTATAGTCTGAAACCCCGTACCGAAAGGGATGTACCAGACGGTACGTCCCGAAAGCCCCAAAAAGACTATCATTCATCCCCATGTTTAAACGTGGGGCTTTCTGGTATTGGGGTAATATCTTCCTACATCTTGATTCCTTCTTCCTAATTCTTTATAATCTCCACATGGCGAAAAAAGAACAAAGAATACTTTTTGCTTTTGTCTGTACAGTCTGCAAAAGCCAAAATTACATTACCAGTAAAAACAAGCTGAACATCCCGGAAAAATTGTCTTTGAACAAATACTGCAAGATGTGCAAAAAACATACTAAGCACAAGGAGTCGAGCAAGTTAGACTAATAAATTTTGCACATCGCAGTCCTCCGATTAATCGCTCCGTGAGCCGTGTACGAATAGTACTGAAAAGGCGAACGGCAAGATAAGGAGGGCAAATGTGCAGGAAACATACCAAGCACAAGGAATCGGGTAAGCTGGATTAGTGATTGGTTAGTTGGTTACTTAGTTAATTAGTTAATTAGTTACTTAGTTACTTCGTTATTAGTTAAGTGGTTAAACAGTTCTTGGTTAGCTAGATATCCAACGAGAGATATGTTTAAGTTTGAGGAGTTGCATGTATATCAACGAGCAATCGAACTATCCGTTCAAATCTTCGAAATAACAAAGAAATGGCCTCAAAGATACCAGTATAACCTTGCGGATCAGTTTCTGAGAGCGTGTTTATCGATTTCATTAAATATAGCTGAAGGAAGTAGCCGTTCCAAGAAAGATTTCTGTCATTTTCTTTCTATAGCAAGAGGGTCAGCATATGAAAGTATTCCCCTGATTACGATCGCTTATAGATTAAGGCTTATATCTAAACAAGAGAAAGAAATAGTTTATAATGAAATTAACTCCATCGCAAAAATGCTAAGCAAATTAAGAACATCTTTATAACTTTAATACTAATTAACCAACTAACTAAGTAACTAATTAACTAAGCAACTAAAATGGCCAAAGGCACCACCATATTCATAATAATCCTTACTTCCCTTGCTTTCTTACTGCTGGGAATAAATATCGGAAAGAGACTTCCCAAATTTGACCAGGAAAACTCTTCCGGTCAAGCCCAACCAACCCCATTTCCCACCAATACGCCTATACCCTCACCCACCATTTCATTCCTGCCATCCTCTTCTACTACAAGCGCCACCACAAAACCAAAAACCAAATCATTATCCACCTATCAGGATAAAACCTGCGGTTTTTCCGTTTCTTACCCGTCGTCATTTCTATCCACTAAGACCGTCAACAACAACTCGTTTATTCTGGCTGATCCGGACAACGAAAAGGAGGCTATAGCGGCTACATGCGCTGAAGTGATCCCCAAGCCGCCGGTGACTTCAGATAAAATTGAGGCAATTAATCTCGACGGTGTACCTGCCACACTTTACCATGATTCTTACTCCGATGGTTCACCCAGGGATGAGTTTATCGTCAAGCATCCGAAAACCGGGATAGAGATAATCATTGCAGGTTTCGGAGAATCCTTCAAACAGGCTACCACCTCCTTCAAATTCCTGTAAGAGTGTTTAATCTGCCTAAATAACAAAGTCATTCTGGTAAGTGGAGCGCACCCAGAATCCCCATAGGATCCTGGACGCACTTCGTTTGCCAGGATGACGGGAGGACAAACTACTTTTCAAACAAGCTGTCACAACCTAATCAAAATGATGTCCGACCTCGTATGCACCATATACCATATTAGGATAAGAATGTTTTATAATGCTGATTATGAGATTCAAAGGCATTATATGGGTAATTAAATTTCCTGCAGTATTACTAAAGACCTTCTACCATAAGTTGAATTCTAAGAGGTTTGATAGAAATTTCCATGAACACATCAGGGCGGTATATTCTGATCCTTTATTTACTGATGAGAGTGATAAGTTTCAAAAACATAGACGAAAAATCTCTGAGTTAGCCAGCAATCAGGGAAAAAATAGAACTGTTTTAGAGGTGGCGGCTGGTGCAGGATGGCAGGCTGTTTCTTTGAGTAATTTTGATTTTGATAGAGTTGTGGCTACAGATTTGCAGAAAGAGAGGATTGATTTTGCCAGAAAAACGCTTAGGGTGGAGAATATTGAGTGGATGACGGCTAATATAACTGATTTATCCTTTGAGGATAAGGAATTTGATGTGTCTGTAGTAAGCGCAGGGTTACATGATTTACCTAAAGAGATGTTGTCGGAGGGAGTAAGTGAGCTGGCAAGAGTGTCGAGGAATGATGTAGTAATCTTTGAACCAACAAATTATCCCGAAAGGAATTTTTGGGGTGAAGTGATAGGCTTTATAGGCTCGATTCTGGATGAATCGAATCATTTTTCTGATTTTGTAAAAACAGATTTGGATGGTTTGTTCAGCAAGAATGGTTTTGAGAAAGATATATGTTGCGGTGTGTGGAGTAGTATTATGACAATAAAAAGGTATAGAAGAAAGGTTTAGAGCCCATCTCGAAACTTGACATCATTGGAAACGAGGTCGGACCTCGTATAAGATACCATATCAAAATATTAAATAATGATATTTAATATTAAGTTGTGTATCAAATATCTGCAAAAGAGGTTAGTTGCCTAGACAGGAAACTTTAAGATATAATCACTTTAGGACTTAGAAAATATGGCCATAGTTCAATGGTAGAATGGAGGTCTCCCCGCCTGCATTGCATAAATAGGTCCGTAGGTTAATGGTAGACCAGGGGTCTCCAAAACCCCTAGTGGAGGTTCGATTCCTCCCGGACCTGCAATTTCTGCGGGCAGGCAAAACCTCTATTGGGAGTTTACTGGAAATTCCATCAGGAATTTTCATGTATTCGACTCCACCTGGCCCTGCTTAGAAATTAGCTTTACTTAAATATATCAAATTGACAACTCCCCTGAAGAGAATCGAACTTTTACAGACTGCTCCAAATTATTGTACGTGGTATAATTTTCCGTATGATTTCCATACAAAAGGCTAATACCAAAGATGCTGCTGAAATTAAAAGACTGCTTAAGGAGTCATGGATGAGCGCGTATTCCTGTATTTATTCCCCTGAAGAAATTGATATTGTCACTTCTATTTGGCATAAAATAGAACTTCTTAAGAAGCAAATCAACAATCCAAATATCCTATTCCTTGTTGCCAAAGAAAACAGGAAATTAATCGCTATCTGCAATGTAGAATTCGTAGCTAAGAATAAGTCAATATACATTCAAAAACTATATGTGGCACCCATATATAAAAGGCAGGGAATCGGATCAAAATTGATGAATAAGGTTATCGGTACTTTTCCAGACGCAACCAAAATAACTCTTGAAGTGGAAACCGAAAATCACAACGGACAGGCTTTTTACCGAAAACATGGATTTAAGGCTGTAGGTAAAAAGCAGTTTCAAGTGAAAAATGTCCTTATGGATTGCCTGGTAATGGAAAAACAACTAGCTTAAAACTACCTCTTTAAAAAATAAATTTCTGGTGAAATAAGAATGGTTTTCAAACTGAAACAAGTCTCCACTTCTATCCAGATGGTCCGAAGTTTGGCTACAAGAGCCTGCACAAATTTAATCTCTCCCACTTCGCTAAAGCTTCGCGGGACTAACTCGCAGTAAGATTCTTCTTCAATTTACGTATGATCATCAACTGCGAATTAAGCAAAGCCCTTATTCCGCGTTCGAATCGCGGCGGACCTGCAAATAAAGATCGATAAGTTTTGACACATCTTTTTATTAATGCTACAATTCCACGCTATGAAGCTCCAAAATGGGCTTACGCCTTTGGTAGTCTTGCTCATTGCCGCAGTTGTAATCACAACAGCCATCGGAGGGCTTTCCGCATATTCCAAAATTAAGGAAAGTAAAGACATAGAGAATAAGCCTGAGGAGATACCTGACTTCTATATAGAAGAATTCCCCACTTCCACCCCTACCCCATCCCTCAAACCGACTTTAAAACCCCTCCCCACGCGAATCCCGCTCTCACCTACTCTCTTAACAGCCAAAATTAATGTGCAAATCAGCGATAATGGCACCCCGATATCTGATTCCTCTATATATTTTTTCCTCAGAAACGAAAGTAGCGCTCAGGAGCAAATAATAAAGAATGCCAATTCAGGTTACTGGACGCTGTCAGGTCTCAAACCCGCAAAATACAAGATGTATGTCTCATATTCCTACAATGACTATATGAACATCGAAAAAAATTGTGACGGATGTCAAAACAAAGAGGAGATATCAAACCCCGGATCATGCGGATATACAGTCGATCTTAGTGCCGGAGACAATATTCAACTTTTTTGTACTTTACGCCGGGTCAAACCGCTCTCGAGCCAACCGGTCGATTTCCAACCCTCAGACGACTCTACACCTCCTAACACAAATATCTATTATCCCCAGCCAAACGGACCCATAACCTACAAAATAGACGGTCAAATCTGCGCTATCGCGAACCCGCCAAACGACAATTCCGGTCCGGAAGGAATAGAAACTGAATACAGGTTTGACAACGAAAACTGGTCAGGTTTTACAGTAGGTCGCGGATACCTATGCACACCATCACTTTCAAACGGACCCCATACCCTTTCTTACCGCTCAAAAGACAGAGTAGGAAATGTGGAGTCTACAAAAACACTGCAATTTACGGTAAATATCCCGGGAAATTAATCCATAATGGATTGAAGGAAAGCCGAGAACCCTTGTTATAAGTATCTTTTCTAATAAGATTGCCTACTGGCGGGCCGGATATTTTCAAGAAATTTTCCCCTCTTTAAATTATTCCCTTTTTATGATTATGATAGTTATAAGGTATTATGATCCGCTTGTTTTTTCTTATTATCTTTATGTATTTATTGATATTCTACAGGCATGACCCTGTTTTGGCCCAAACCAATACCCCACCTCCCACTTTCGGACCTACATGTTCAGTCACCCCGACTATCGACCCCAGTAGTAGTCCTGTCCCATCCTCTACCACTTCGCCTACGTCTACACCCACAATTACCGCTTCAAATACACCTCCTCAACCGACTGTCACACCTTCACTGACTATCTTTGCCACCGCTTCACCACCTGTATCCGGTAATACGAATCAGACCTTTACCTATTTGGGGATAGCAGCCTTTTCGGCATTAAGCGGTATGACCATTTTCCTTTTTACTTCGAAAATATAATTCGATTTTTTATTGCCACACAAATCTAATGGTAAATGTGATTTCCCGGCAAAGTTTGGAGACTTCAACATCACTATTATTGAAAGTAGCCAGTTGAAGCGTGCGAGGACTGGCGGTAGGTGCGGTTGTGGTAACCCCTGGAAGCGAAAGCGGTTGCATAAAATCTTCTTTCATCACTACAGTAGGAACGACCGTTGGTTTAGGTGCAGAAGATCTGCCAATAAGTTTGTTTACATAAGATACAATAGATTCCCATAAAGACGGTTTCTCATCACTTACTCCCAAAACAACAGTCCTGAAATTGGACAATTGGGCAACTTTAACTTGGCAGTTTATATCTATGTAAACCTTGTAATTGACAGAATTGAAACCCTCAAAAGGAATCCTGTAAATCCATGAGGCTGTATAGATATCATCCGATCCTTCTCTGGTGGGCGGTTTGGAGGTGGATACATTTCCGGAACGAGCAATTTCCACACCATTCCGTTCTACGTGGAAAACGACATTGTCCACCTCTGTATTATTATGCTCAGCATCAGCCACTTTAGCCTTGGCTATGAAAGTGACTACCTCACCGGGCGAAAGATTGCCTGTATAGTCCATGTCATAACAATTGCATGATACCGGTAGTATCGGTGTGGGAGTGGGAAGATCAACAGTCGGTGTGGGTGTCATGGTAATAGTAGGAGTAGTAGTCGGTACAGCAGTGGGAGTGATGGTAGGAATTCTGGTAGGAGTGGAAGTGGGACCTGTCGGTGAGGGTGATACTGTGGAAGATGGCTCAATTGAAACAGTAGGCGTAATTGATGGCCGTATGGTTGGGGTTACGGTAGGAAGTGGTATTGTGGGAGTGGCAGTCACCGTGGGAGTACGGGTGGGAGTCATGGTAGGGGTGGGAGTTCTAGTGGGAGTCACGGTAGGAGTGGGAGTACGGGTGGGAGTCATGGTAGGGGTAGGAGTATTTGTGGGACAAGGGATGTCGATAGTATCACCCCACGAGGGTAAAGATTGGTTTGTCGGAGCGACAAATCCCCAAATACAACCATTATCGCTAAAACAGCCCTCCAACCAATTATTACGTTTGCACATCTTATTATTTGTATATTTACAGGTACTCGGATCACCCGGCACAAAAGTCCCTTCACGGTAACAAACATCACTGCAGGAAGTTTCAATCGGTCCTTCGTGTCCAGTAGCATAAATAGTACAGACTTCGTTGTGAGAATAGCGATAATGCAAGGTACATCCGAGAGATCCACAAAAGTCTGCAGGTAAAGTAGTTGAATAATCAAGGCCGAATCCTAAGATCGCACTATTACTATACCCCGGTCCATAAAAATTAAAATATAAACCGCTTGCCGGACTACCGCTTCCGGATTGGACAGTAGAATGGGCTACAATCTTCCTAGTCGTACTGTCATATGTCATTTCACAATGAGCTAAAATATCTGGATTGATAACATTTGACGGACAGTTTTCTAAAGCATAAGTCGGCACTATATTACTGGAATAAAAAATAATACTAAGAAGAAAAACACTAAAACCAAATTTTTTATTGAACATATATTTTTCCTTCAAATTTAGTCGTTCCATTTTCCAGTATTTTAAACGAGTAGAAACCTATGTCGGCTAAAGCTGTAGAATAAACTTGCCGGGGGCTGAGTACTGTGGATTTAACTAGTGAATCGTCTTTATATATTTCCAATGAATACACGATAGAAGGGTCTTTGTTGACAAAATAAGTATCATGTTCCCTATCTTTCGCAATCATATCGGTCGATATGGTCCCATTTTCTATCACAATTTCATACGCCTTTATTTGTTTAGTCGTATTAGTTTCCGGTGAATAAAATTCATTTTGAATTGCACCTGTCGAGGTTGGAAAAGGGGAAGAAACGGGTCTAAAAATAGTTGGTGTAATTGGCGAATGATAAGAGTTTTTGTACTGGCGGATAAACTTGGGCACAATCTGAATACCTCCCGCTACAATGATGACGAGAATAACAAGCCCAATCAATATTCGCTGCCATATTGGTTGGGCTCTCTGTAAGGATGGTTGCTGTTCTTCCATAGGTATACATTAAATTCCCCATGATCCAGTCTAAACTATCTATATAATAGGAAATCTCGCATATAAATACAAGCGCTATCGGATAATTATTTAGAAGCTGTATTAAAACCTCCTACTTTAAGTCATTTAGGAATTTTTTTACCTGTTTTTATCCGTATATATTTCAGTGCAAAAGAATTACTACTGTGGCGTAATGGGAAATCGGAAGACTTCTATCCCAGTCTAAGAAATAAACCTTCCTTTTTTATGTCTTGCAAAATGTTTTTATTTCTGCTGTACTGGTATTATTATGTGGCAACTTCTGGCTGCCATTTTTGGGGCAGTGATTGGTTTTAGCGCCGGTACTGCCGGTCTGACTCAAATTTTTCCCTCTTCCCCGTCAGGTGAAAATATACCGGTTACTCCCTATCAGTTAAAGAGCTGTTACAGTCCGGAGTCGGGCATCAACCTCACCCTCAAATGGCCTGATAATTTTACCGGTGTCAGCGACAGAAGACCTGAACTCAATCCTGCTTTCTTCCCGTCAAATCCAACTACAAATGATCTCTTTAATGCTTCCCCTGACTGCCAAAACCTTGTTTTGGGAAAGGAAGAAGGAGCCGCAACGCCCAGATCAGAGAGAACATATATATTAGTCAGGAAAGACTTACGAACACCCAGCTGTAAGACGGATGAACTCTCCGGTCCCTACGGCACGGGAGTCTGTACCGGCTGGAATACTGACCGAAATGGCCGGCCTGTACCTGATCACCGCGGTACATGCACTCTTGACCAATATACTGATTTGAGAAAAATAGCTGATCTTAATCAAGACGGACAGATCTATGAAATCTTCTGGAATCCGTTCAGCTATAACGTCAGCTGCAATTATAAGCAGAATGCCAATTGCGGACCGGGTTCCCGCCAGAATGTGAACATGAAAGATTTCATCTATGTTTTAAAGAAAAGAGATGCCTTTGACCCGGACACTAACCCGAGATGCCTTTCCTCGTGGGATCCCAAACAGGATATTGAAGCCTGTTCCCATTTCTTCGATGTCTACCTGGCCGAGGATGTTTATGAAAACATGCAGACCATGGAAACACCTGACATCGAAGACTATGATAATCCCAATTATTTTCTAAAACAGGTAGTTGAAAATTGTAAAGACGAATCCCTGGTTGTCCCTGCTCCCGAAGCTAATTTGACTTTACCGCCTCTTTTTCTGGCATCCCCTTTTGTCTGGCAGTCTGACCAGACTCAATATAATCTGGATAAAATCATGCCTGAAAATCAAATAGAAAAAGATAATTATGATTCATATGTCTGGCAGCATCCTGACATTTTTTATAACCCGGCAGACAAACTGACTATAAATCTGATAAATCCCGGAGGTGAACCGCAAACTTTATCGGATTTTACCGTCTGTTCTCTGACTGCAGCTCAATCACTAATCACTTTAAACACCCCGGGGATACCGGACGGATCGTCTTTTTCTATGGCTTCCCCGCTAGACTGTTATGATCCTATCGGCACTATCCGTTTCAAAGACAACGATATAACCCGCAGTTATAAGGTGTATGTCAAAATCACTGCTCCGCAGACATTTATCCTTCTTGATTGGAACAACAATACTCAAGGGTATTTCTACAGCCTGACGCAGCGCAATTACCCCGCCAATACTCAATACAGCCCCGCACTACAGCTTACTAAACTGGAAATGATCAGTCAAAACACCTGGACTTGGGCTACACCCTGGTGTAAACCGGCTATCTACCTTTATCCGGAAAAGGAAGCAGAGATGAATGTAAGACTGAATGTCGACGGGAAAATTACTGTCAGTGATCCTTTGTATGACAAGAATTATGGTTGGAATGTGAAAGCCTATCCGGACGGGAAAATAGAACTCATATCTCAAAACTCAAATCTCAAAACCATAACTCATAACTCAAAACTAACTGGCTCTATCCAATTACCCACTACCAATTTACAAACACCAAATGTTTATCCCTACCTCTACTACGAGGCGGATATAAATGGAGTGACCCTGCCTAAAGCAGGCTGGGTAGTTAAAAACTCAAATCTCAAAACTCAAATCTCAAAAATAATGAAGGATATTGGATTTAACGGGCAAGAAATATC
>Ga0210017_1003152_pt1 | contig 13964 bp, 10 predicted proteins | sample CryGeyCG2014_020_FD_183966 | JGI IMG/M metagenome (GOLD analysis project Ga0210017, IMG submission 183966) | Groundwater microbial communities from aquifer - Crystal Geyser CG08_land_8/20/14_0.20 (SPAdes) (version 2) | ecosystem: Environmental > Aquatic > Deep subsurface > Groundwater | place... | reverse complement strand
AAAGAAGGGAAAAATTTAGCTTTAATTACTGATGCCGGCACGCCGGTTATTTCCGACCCGGGAGCAGACTTAGTTTCCTTTCTTTATAAAAATTTGCCGGAAACTAAAACAATAGCCATTCCTGGACCTTCGGCTTTAACCGCCGCTCTTTCCATTGCCGGAATACTCGCGAATCAATTTACTTTTTTGGGCTATCCGCCCTCAAAAAAGGGGAGGCAAAAATTTTTTCAAAATCTTTTGGGCCTTATGAGACCCCTTGTTTTTTACGAATCCCCCCATCGTTTAATAAAAACCCTCCAAGCCCTGGAAGAAATTTTTAAACCAGCTTACCCAATTATCATTGCTCACGAACTGACTAAAATTCATGAAGAAATTTTTCGCGGCAGTTTGGAAGAAGCTAAAGAGTATTTTTCTTCGCCGGATAAAAAAAGGGGGGAATTTGTTTTAATTTTACCCTAACAATTTATGAAGAAATTTAAAATTTTTATTTTTATCTTTTTAACTCTAATAATCGGATTGGGAGCCGGCGGTTTAGGCGGCTACTTTTACGGCTTTAAACAAGTTTATCAAAAAAATATCAGCTCTATTCTTGCGGAATTCCCCGAGCAAAAAGAATCAGGCGACGCTTTGAAATTTGGCAGCTATCAAATTTTGGAAAATGAAGAATTTTTCAACAAGACCAAAAATAATTTAATTTATCAAAAATTTGATTTTATTAATGTCAATCTTTCGGAAATGAAATTGCAGTTCTATAAGGAAGGCCAATTAGCGAAGGACTACCCGATTTTGTCAAAAGGCCGGGAAGGTTCTTGGTGGGAGACGCCGGCCGGGTTATACCAAGTTGAATTGAAGGAAAAAAAGCATTTTTCTTCCATGGGCCGGGTTTGGATGCCCTACAGTTTGGAATTTCAGGGAAATTTTTTTATCCACGGCGAAACTTATTATCCTGACGGCACGCCGACTACCAACAGATATACCGGCGGCTGCGTCAGGTTAGCCACGGCCGATGTCAAAGACCTTTATTCTCGGGTAAAAATCGGCACCCCGGTTTTGGTTTTTGACAAAAAATTTGAAAAAGATAATTTTATTTATCAATTTAAAAAGCCTGAGATTTCGCCGAAAAATTATTTAGTTATTGACCTCAAAAACAATTCCGAAATTTTAGAAAAAAATTCCGAAGAAAAAGTTTCCATTGCTTCCATAACAAAACTAGTCACCGCTTTAGTCGCCTCTGAATATATTAATTTAAGTAAAGAAATAACCATTACCGATAAAATGCTGGTGGGAACTTCTATTAAGCGTTTGGAAAAAAACAAAAAATATTCGGCCTTTGAACTTTTGCATCCTTTGCTTTTGGAATCTTCCAATGAAGCGGCTGTCGCCTTAAGTTATTTTTTGGGACCGTCAAGATTTGTTCAACTAATGAATTTAAAAGCTAAAGCCGTTGGCATGGAAAATTCTTTTTTCGTTGACCCGGCCGGTTTAGGCCCGAAAAACATTTCTACTTCTAAAGACTTAGGGATGCTCGCCAGATATTTATATTATAACCGCTCCTTTATTCTGGACATCACAAGAGACAAACTTTATGATTCGTTCTTTAATAATGAATTTAAAGGGAAACTGAAAAATTTGAATCATTTCGCTGATAATCCCGAATTTAAAGGCGGAAAGATCGGTTTTACCAACGCAGCCGGCAAAACAATGCTTTCTATTTTTGAAATTAATATCAATGGTCAAACCAGACCAATAGCTATAATTGTTCTCGGCTCCGAGGATGAAATAAACGATACTCAAAAAATTTTAACTTGGTTAGAAAAAACCTTTTAATAAAATGCTTAAATCAAAGAAAATAATTATTTTTCTCTTGGTCATTTTAATCTTTTTGATAATAAGCGGATTTTTAATATTGAAATCGAAATCTTTGAGTTTCTCCGTCGGAGAAAAATTAAAAGTTGGCGCCACAATTTTTCCTTTATACGATATTATTAAAAACATCGGCGGAGATAAGATTGTAGCCGTTTTAATTTTGCCTTCCGGCGCCAGCCCCCATACTTTTGAAGTTACTCCCGAGCAAATTAAAAATTTAATCGGCGCTAAAGCCATTTTTCAAATCGGCCACCAAATTGATAATTGGATAAAAAATGTTTCTCAAGCTATTCCTCAAGCTCAAATAATAACCGTTGATAAAAACATTAACTTTTTAGCTAGAGACGGCGAAATTGACCCCCACTATTGGCTATCTTTAAAAAATGGAGAAATCATTGCTCAGAATATCCTGGCAAATTTAATTTCTTTGGACCCTTCAAATAAGGATTACTATCAAAATAATTTCGTTCATTATGTCCAAAAATTAGAAGCTCTGGACCAGGCGATTAAAAACGACCTGTCTTCTTTAAAAAGCCGCTACCTTCTTACTCTTCATGATGCTTTTTATTATTTTGCCAGGGATTATTCTTTGAAAGTGGTTGGCAGTTTTGAACCCGGCGGCAAAGAAATTAAGCCTCACGAGTTAATTGACTTAGAAAAGAAAATAAAAGAATATAAAATTGGGGTTGTTTTTTCCGAACCCCAATTAAGTCAAAGCCTTATCTTGCCTTTTTTCCAAGATTTAAAACTAAAAATTTTTGTCCTTGATCCTTTGGGCGGAGCCGAGGGCCGCGACACTTATCTTAATCTTTTAAAATATGACGCTCAAACTATTAAAGAGGCCTTAAATTTATGAACGCCATTGAAGTTAAAAATTTAACCGTTGTTTTTGATAGCCAAAAAATTTTGGATAACATTTCTTTTCAAATTGACGAAGGGTCATTTACCGCTGTCATCGGTCCTAATGGTTCGGGCAAAACCACGCTTTTTAGAACCATTTTGGGGTTAATTCCTTTTTCTGGGGAAATAAAAATTTTTAGCCAAAGCATCAAAAGTGAAAAAGTCAAAAAGCTTATTGGTTATGTTGCTCAACATTTTACTTTTGATCAAACCTTTCCGGTAACCGTGGCGGAATTTTTGTATTTAAATTTAGCCAAAGAAAACAGAAAAAGCGCCCAAAGAAACATTAAACATGCTTTAGAAGAATTGGACATTGATAAATTTTCCAATAAAAAAATAGGAGAAATTTCCGGCGGCCAGCTTCAAAGAGTTTTGGTTGCCAGAGCCATTTTAAACACTCCGAGAATTTTGCTGCTTGATGAAGCGGCGGCCGGCATTGATATTGTTGGTCAAAAAGAATTTTATCACATTATCAAGCATTTAAACGAGGACCGTAAAACCACTATTTTAACGGTGTCCCACGAAGTTAATTTTGTCCATTCCTACAGTCAAAGAATTCTTTGTCTTAATAAAAAATTATTTTGCGACGGTTTGGTAAAAGAAGTCTTAAACGAAAAGAATTTAATCAAGTTATACGGAGAGCATTCTTTACATCGCTTTCATCACCACGAAGAAGATTCTTTGCCTCATTTTCATCACCACGAAGAAGATTCTTTGCCTCATTTTCATCACCATGGCTAAATTTTAATTATGAACTTTTTGGAAATTTTCCAATATTCATTTTTCACTCGCGCCTTAATTAGCGGAATTTTTCTGGCCGCTCTTTTGGCAATTTTGGGAATTTTTGTTGTCATCAGAAGAATGTCTTTTTTCAGCGACGGCGTTGCTCACGCTTCTTTAGCCGGTATTGCCCTCGCCGTGATTTTTTCTCTTAATCCGCTTTTAATTGCCATTATTTCCGCCGTAATTTTCAGCCTTTTTATTTATTTTTTGGAAAAGAAAACCAATCTTTCCTCCGACGCTTTAATCGGTTTAATTTTTACTACCGGCATGGCTTTGGGTGTGGTTTTAATCAGTTTAAAAGCCGGTTATCAGCCGGACTTAATGAGTTTTCTCTTCGGCAATATCCTTGCCATCACTCAATTGGATTCTCAAATAATGATTATTGTTTCTCTTCTTTTGCTTACCCTTTTAATTTTTATTAAAAATGATTTGCTTTTGGCTTCTCTTGACCGGGTCGGCGCTTATTTAAAAGAAATCAAAATCAGCAGACTGGAAATCGCTTTTTATGTAGTTTTGGCCGTGGCCATAATTTTAGGAATTAAAATGCTGGGCATTATTTTGGTCAGCGCTCTCCTTTTAATTCCGCCTTCTTCTGCTAAACTGCTTTCCCGGTCTTTTAAGGGTTTTTTTTGGAAAAGTCTTTTAATTTCGGAATTAACCATAATTTTCGGTTTATTCTTTTCTTTTTATTTTAATTGGCCAACAGGCGCGACCATAGTTTTGACCGGCGCCGTCATTTTCTTTTTAATTTTGCTGCTGAATAAAATTGGCTTTTCTTCCAAATTCAAATAAAAATTATGGCTAAAATTATTTCTTCCAAAAATATTAAACCAATAATGGTTGACCTTAAATACCCTTCCCGAGCTTACCAGTATCCGCGGCCGCTTATAAATCTTAAAAGAGCCGGCGCTGAACCTCCTCGCAATTTGACTCGGCGTCCAAAAAAATATTGGCGAACAGTTATTTCTCTTTTAATTATTTTTTTGTTGGTTCTGGGATTTATAGGTTTTTCTAATTTTCAAAAAATTAAATCTGAATTTTTAAACGCCAGCCGGCTCATTTCCGGAAATTTTTCTTTTTCTTTTGAGGCCCTAAGAGGATTCCGTCCCCAAGAAGCCGCCCAAAATTTAGAAAAAAATCAACAAACATTTAACAACCTTCAAGACCTTTTGAACAAATATCATGTAGAAGAAATAACCAATTTGGCCGGCGGAGCCGTTCCGGCATTAAAACAGTTCGCCAATTTTCTTTCCGCGGTCTCGGCTTTAAATATTAAATTTTTAGAAATGACCCAAATTATCAACGACCTCCAGTTAAACGGCCTTAATTATTTTCAAAATAACGGCAGCCTTTTGATTCAAAATATAAAAACCTTAAAAGAATTGACCGAATCTTTGATTCAAGAGGAGGAAAAAGCCAAAAATGCCGCCGCTAGCCTTAAAGACATTTCATCCTCTTTTTCCCAAATCAATCAAGAAATTTCCAGCCAATATTTTAACTATTTGCCCGATTTTTATAGTCTTAATGAATTTTTGGCCGGTCTTTTAAAAATTCTTGATTCTCCTCAGGAGCACCATTTGCTGGTTTTGCTTCAAAATCCGGCTCAGATTAGACCAGCCGGCGGTTTTCTTCACAGCTTTGCCGATATGAGCCTTTCTTCTGGCCAAATAGCCAACATTAACATTGAAGATGTTTTCAATGCCGAAGAAAAATTTCAGCAAAAAATTATTCCTCCTCAACCTCTCCAATTTATTACTAAAAATTGGGGGCTGGCTCAGGCTAATTGGTTTTTTGATTTTCCTCTTTCGGCAAAAAAAACAATTTCCTTTTTAGAAGATTCCCGGATTTATTCTCAAAAAAATATTAATTTTGAAACAGTTTTGGCTTTAAATCTTGAGGTTTTGAAAAGTCTTTTGGAAATAACCGGTCCGATTAATATTTCGGAATTAAAAACGGAAGTTAATAATCAAAACTTTTTGACAGTAATCCAAAAAGAGGAAAGTGTCCAAGAATCAAAAGGAATATTAAAAAGGTTGATTCCTTTGATTTTAGAAAACCTTCAGAATTTAAATCAAAATCAAAAACAAACTCTGAGCGAAAGAATTATCAAACATATCAATCAAAAAGACATTATGTTTTTTGCTCAAGACCCGGATTTGGAGCAATTTTTCCTTAAATCTAACATTGCCGGTTCAATTTACGAGTTGTCGGGTAATTTCTTCGGCAGTTATTTGGCCGTGGTCAATGCTAATATCAACGGCGGTCAAAGCGACGCTTTTGTCAAACAAAAAATCAATCTTAAGGTTAATTTAGACACCGACGGTTCGGCTCTTAATAATTTGAGCATTGAAAGGGAAAACGAAAGCGCTTCCGAAGCCAATCAAAATTTCATTAAAATTTTTACCAATCCCGATTCTCAATTCCTTTCTTTAAAAGGAAATAATATAAAAAAGGGCGGCTATCCTTTTGATTATTTTGGGGCTGATTATAAAGTTGATTCCGACCTTGAAGCTATTGAATCAACGGAAGTTTTTGATTCGGATTACAACTTTTGGAGTTTTAAAGAAGCGGGCAAGAAAATTCTCGCCGCTTGGTTTAATGTTCCGGTTGGTCAAACAAAAACTCTCAGTTTAAGTTACCAAATTCCTCCAATGGAAGATTATAAAATTGTTGCCAAACCGGTTTATCATTTTATTTTTGAAAAACAGTCCGGAGTTAACAGCGGCCTGAACATTGTTTTTAGGGCGCCTTTTGGTTATCTCTGGGAAGAAAATAACAATTCGGTTTTTGTTTATCAAAATAATAATCCTGGCAGCAGAATTATTTTAGACTTAGCCCTTGTTAAACGGCCCTAATTTATGTCTCACATCCGTAATTTTTGCATCATTGCTCACATTGACCACGGCAAATCAACTTTGGCTGACCGGTTTTTAGAAATAACCAAAACCGTTGAGCCGCGCCGGATGAAAAATCAGTATTTAGACCAATTGGAATTGGAAAGGGAAAGGGGAGTAACGATAAAAATGGCGCCTGTTCGTATGGTTTATAAAGCGCAGACAGATATGGACAAGACGCGGACAGACGCGGACAATAAAATGGAAGCGCAGATAGATACAGACAAGACGCTATTATACGAGAATCTTACTTATAAAATTCGTGGAGCTGTTTTTTCAGTGCGAAAGCAACTTGGATTAGGACACAAAGAAATTATTTATCAGAAAGCATTAAGAATAGAGTTTAAAAAGATTGGACTCAATTTTGAACAAGAAAAAAACATAGATGTTTTCTATGATAAACAAAAAGTTGGCGTGTATAGACCCGACTTTATTATCGAAAACAAGATTTTAATTGAGTTAAAAACACTTTCGTTTATCGGACCGCAAGAAGAGAAACAAATTTGGAATTATCTTAGAGGCACAAACTATGAATTAGCGTTATTGGTAAATTTTGGTCCAAGAAAAGCAGACATATATAGGATTATAAATCAATCTCGTGAAAACAGTCCGCAACTGTCTGCGTCAAGTCCGCAACTGTCTGCGTCAAGTCCGCAACTGTCTGCGTATATTTTGAACCTGATTGATACTCCCGGCCACAGCGATTTTTCTTATGAAGTTTCCCGGGCTCTGGCCGCTGTGGAGGGAGCGATTATCCTGGTTGATGCGACTCAAGGAATTCAAGCTCAAACATTAGCTAATTTCAGAATGGCCCGAGCCGCCGGCTTAAAAATTATAGGAGCGGTCAATAAAATTGACCTCTTCAGAACGCCGATAAACGCGAACATAGACGCAGATAAACGCGGATTAAAAACGGTTGTAGGAGAGTTGGCGGATTTAATCGGTTGTCAGCCGTCGGAAATCTATAAAGTTTCCGCAAAAACAGGGGAGGGAGTAGAAGAACTGCTAAAAGCCGTAATTGAAAAAATACCTCCGCCCGCTCCTAGTCAGCAAGAATCGGCATTGGGCCGAGCTTTGATTTTTGATTCTTTTTATGACAACCATAGAGGCATTATTGTTTCGGTGAGAGTTTTTGACGGCGAAATAAAAAAAGAAGACGAAATTTATTTAAAAGCGACAAAAGTTTTTTCTAAAATCAAAGAGTTGGGTCATTTTTCACCCCAATTAAAAGCTGACGAAGTTTTAAAAACCGGCGCCATTGGTTATGTTGTTGCCGGCATTAAGGACCCGGAAGAGATTAAAATCGGTGACACCCTTTTTGCTTTTAAAAATCAAGAGAAGAATTTAATTTTTTCCCAGCCTGGCCTCGCGGGTTATAGCCAGCCCCGGCCCGTTGTTTTTGCTTCTTTTTATCCGGAAAACAGCGATGATTATGATTTATTAAAAAAAGCTTTTCAGAAATTAAAGCTTAATGATTCTGCCTTAACATTTGAATTGGAACAAAATGAACTTTTAGGTCGGGGATTGAGAATTGGATTTTTAGGACGATTTCATTTTGAAATCACTGCCGAACGTCTCCAAAAGGAATATTTTGTAAAAATCATCAGCAGTTTTCCTTCGGTGGCTTATCGGGTAAAGACCTTAAACGGTTGGCGAATTATCAGCAAGGCCGAGGATTTGCCTCAAAACTTTTTAGAAATTCAGGAACCGATGGTTGATTTGGAAATTATTGCTCCCAGCATTTATTTAAATAATATTTTTCCCTTGGAAAGGGCTTACCGCTTAACTGACATTAAAATTATCAGCCAAAAAGAACAAATTATTATTCGCGCTAAAATGCCTTTAAGGGAATTAATAAGTGATTTTAATGACAAGTTAAAATCAGTCACTGAAGGTTTCGGTTCTTTTAATTACATTTTGACCGATTGTCTTAAGGCGGATATCGTGAGGGTTGATTTTTTAATTTCCAAAAAATTAATTCCTGGTTTAAGTCGTTTTTTTATTAAGGTTGAAGCCGCAAAAGAAGCCGGAAAAATAACCAAGCTATTAAAAAAACTTTTGCCGCGGCAGCAATATTCTCAATCCATTCAAGCGGTTATTAACAATAAAGTTGTCAGCCGCGAGGACATTCCGGCTTTAAAAAAGGACGTTGCCGGTTATCTTTACGGCGGAGATAGAAGCCGAAAAATGAAACTTTGGCAAAAGCAAAAAAGAGGCAAAGAAAAGCTGAAAGAAAAAGCCGCCGCCAAAATTCCAGCCGAAGTTTTTAAAGAACTTTTAAGAAGATAAGATTGATAATTTAATAAATTTCAATCATAATAATTTTATGAAATTTCTGGCAATCTTGGTGATAATTTTGATGGCCGCTCTTTTAGGAGGGGGGGGCTACAGTTTAATCAAAAAAAATCAGCAGTTAAAAAGCCAAGTTGACGAACTAACTTTAAACTTTAAAAAACTTCAAAACGAAAATTCCTCTTTGGAAGGTCAAATAGAATATTTTAAAAATCCCCAAAATCTTTTAAAACAACTGAAGCAGCAATTTAATTACAAAGAGTCTGGCGAGGGATTGATTATTTTAGTGCCCCATTCAGCAACTTCCAGTCCCTAAGCAGTTAGTATAGTGACAGTACATTACCTTCTTCCCGATTTGTCTAAAAATTCAAGCTCGCATAGAATCTTTAGGTACAAATCGCAATCCCAGATAAATTTTGCGGGCATCGTATAGTGGTAGTACGTGACCTTCCCAAGGTTAAAGCGTGGGTTCGATTCCCATTGCCCGCTCAAAACGGACCGCGAAATTTACATCGGGACCAAGGTGAAGGCGCCGGTTCGATTCCGGTATTCCGCTTAAAACCAAGCAAAATTGTTGCGGGACCAAGGTTGAAGTGTAGGTTCGATTCCCATTGCCCGTAAGCCCATCCGCAAAATTTACAGCGGGACCAAGGTAAGGGTGGGTTCCCGCCCAACTTATGTTGGGCGAGGCTCGCCCCTAAAAGGGGCGGCGATTCCGGTATTCCGCTCCACAATTTGACTTTTGGAGAATCGACCGTTTTTTGTAGGCGGTATGTGGCATGAAGCTCTTGTCCACCAGCGAGTTGGTCAAAAATCAGTCGCGGCCGTATCAGTTATTTTACTTCTTTTTCAATTTCCTCAATTTCTTTCCTCACAAATTTCTCCGCATCGTCTAAATCTTTTTTCAATTGCTTGATAATTTTTTCTTCTTCCTCAGTCAGCTCACGCTTGGTGCGAGTCTTCTCAAGCATTTTAATTTGTTCTCGTATATCATCTTTCAATAAATCAAAGGCTTTATGAATAACCAGTTCCGCTTCAGTCACTTCTTTCCGAAGACGCTTCCTTAAAAGCGAGAATTTATGCCATCCATGCCAGATAATAAAGATAAGCATAGCAATAAGCGCAACAAGCGGAACAGCTATGGCCAGAAAATTAATCGCCCAAGTTCCGATACGAAAAATTGCCGGCCTTGCTATCGCAATAGTTAATTTCTCGCTGGGTAAACTTCTCGTTCCTCGCACATCAACTACTTCTGCCCATAAATTATAAACGCCGTCGCGCAACTGACCATCGGTCATAAAAACAAAATTTCCATTTTGATCGCTGTTAACAGAAAAACTTTTTGGCTCGTCTTTTTCTCTCTGCAACCAAATAATTACTTGAGAATTGAGATATTTGGTTTTTCCTTCTACTTTCAGTGCTTCGCCGCTTGCTAATTCTCTTGGATAAATAGTAAAAATTGGACTCTCTAAGGGCTCAATGATAAAGTCCTCAATAGCAACAGTATAATTTCCTGCTTTATCAAAAGCTTGAACTAAAATACTTCTTTTGCCCGGCGCCTGAAGCGGCAGAGTATAGGGAATATTTTTGACAATTTCAGGAGCGATAGCAAAAAAAACTCCTTCGCCGATTTTAACTTTGTAATAATCAATTCCGGAAAGAGAATCAGTGGTGTCAAATAGCACGGTTGGTCGGGGATTGTCAGTCTCTTTACTGTCAACAAATTTTATTTCAAAAGGTTCTGGCGTCTGGGTGTCAATCTGGAATCTGAAATGAGCAATTGCTCCCCAGCCTTTATCATTCTTAAATTGCGTATGGAAATAATAAATTCCATCTTTTAAGTCAGTAATTTCTTTTTCCGAAATTGCCGGTTCATAAACCACTCTTGGCTGGCTATTGGGATATTTGTCGTACAAAAGCCGAACAGCCACAGCATCAGACGGCACCTGCCACATAAATTTTGCTGTATTTTTTGAATACCATTTGTTTGGGTCAGGATGAGTAGGGGAAGAAATTTGCGGAGCCGCTGGCGTATCCAGCGTAATGGATGGCGTAGTGGCTTCAGGAACAGATGGGCCAGCATAGCCCAAATTAAATTGCGCATTTCCCAAACTAGCTAAAATGTTTGTTCCTTTGCCGTCATTGGCGAGTACCGAGCCAGAAGAAAAGTTTAATATGGCAAGGCCTGCCGCTTTTATTCTGAAATTTATGGTAATGGTTTTCCCGGCAGCGCCCGTGAATCCCGGATTAAGAACAATTCCTTCAAAATTAACCATGCCGGCTGAATTGGAAAAAGAGGGTTCCTGAACCCACAAGCTAAAAACAGAGCCGCTTTTGGAAAGTGAAGTAACCTCTAACTTGTCTTGGGGGAAAGTAATGATGCCGGAAGCGGCATTCATCGCTTGATCGGCGCTTGAAACATAAACACTTACAGAGAACTGTTCTCTGACATTATATGAACCGATGGAAGGAGAAAAATACAGAGAGGCAGCATGAACGGATTTCGCCAAAGCAAAAGCGAGTAATATAGCGAGACCAGCAAAAAACAATGTTTTTATATTCCTATTCATGCCTAAATTTCTAATATCTAATTTCCAATAAAATTTCTAATTTCTAAATTCCCAATTTTTTATTCATTCGCGACTTCTTAACAATAGAAATAAATATCAGCTGAAGTTCGTTTGCTTCTTTCTAAGGTTTCCGAGCCTCGTCTTTTAACTCAGGCACTGTTTTGGCAATCATTCTCAGCCAATGTTTTGATTCTTTGGCTTCTTTTTTACAAATGCCTAACTTGTGCTCAAAATCTTTTCTTGATTCAGCGCAATCTGCTTCGCAATAATTGGAACCTATACTGGTACCTGCCCGCACTAATTGATCTATTAAAGAAACTGTTATCACGTTTTTAGGAATTTTCTTGGCAAATTCAATAATAGCTTCACCGAATTTAGCCGTTCTTTCCTCTAAGTCGTAGATTTTATCTTTTTTGTCATTGGTCATTTTAGATTTTTATTAGAAATTGGAAATTGGTAATTAAAAATTAACCATTGCGCAATTTCAGCTTTTTGCTTTTCTTCCATCGCCAAAATAACGCTACTGCAATGGCTATCGCTATAATAATTATAATCCAATTTTCATAATTTTCATACCACTTCATCGGGTATCTTGGCTCAAGCAGGGCAATTCTTTCATTTCCAGCTTTATCCACTGCTTTGACATAAATATAACTTCGCAATTCTTGGTCTTTCAAAACATACGGGCTCTCCGCTTCCGCCCAACTTTTCGTGTCTATTAGTTTTTTTATTCGTGTACTTTCGTGTATGGCATAGGCGGCTACGCCGGAGCCTTTATCCTGCGTGGCAAAGACTAGGAAGTATTTCCCATTAAATAGTTCGGCGTCTTTAGCAATTTCCGGTTTAAATATCTCCGGCGGCTCTGTATCCGGCAAGGCCGTAATCCGCGAAGGAACACTAATACTTTCGCTAATAACCGCTAAAGATAGAGAGCTGGTTGTAAGATTTGCCGCTGTTCCTTTACCATCGTTAAGTAAAGTTTTACCACCGGTAATCTGAACTATTGCCCGGCCCTCTTTTTTTGCAGTAAACACCATTAAAAGAATTAAACCCCTTTCTCCTAAATAGCCGCCTGGTGTTATCCCGCTAAACCGTATTCCGCCTTTATTAGTGTTAATATTAGCGTCCATTTGTGGTTTATCTACCCAAAAGTTAATGATTGAGTTGCCATCCCTTATTTCTTTTAATTCCAAAAGGTCTAGCGGGAACACAATGTTTCCCTCAATAGCATTGATTTCTTTGCTCTCTGTATTCAGTATTAAATCTACTTTCAGCTGTTGATCTACGCCTACTTCTTGAACTTGTGAAATTAAATTAAGCTGTGCGGCTTCTGCGCGATGTAGCCCGCCAATTAATCCGCCAATTAACGCTAATATTAAGCTAATTGACGCTAATAAATTCTTAGCGTTATTTAGTTTTATATTAGCGGCTTTTAGTGGATTAAACGGTTTACGATCATTGCTATAAATAATTCGCCTAACGAATAAGCGAGGTGAAACGAAATTTATAAAATATGCCAATTCATATTCGCTGTTCCTAAGATAATCGTAAATTCTTTTTATCTCGTCTCTATTAACAAATCTCTCGGCTTTTATTTCTACAATTACTTTTTGTTCAACAATAAAGTCCGGTCGATATAATCCAATATATTTGCCGTCTTTTGGCGAGTAAATCTTTATCGCTTTTTCTTTTTCAAATAGAATTTCCCTTCGCTTTAGCTCTTCAGCAAAAGCGCTTTGATATAATTTCTCTTTATGTCCGGGCCCAAAATCTTTTCTAACCTCAATAGCCGCCCCGTGTATTTGGTATGATAACTCCTTATGTAATAAATTGACTATTATTTTCGGCATATTTTAGCGTATATTAGCGATTATATTAGCGTTTTATTAGTGGGTTATTTTAGTGTATATTAGTGCTAATATTGGTGTCTATTAGTGGATTATTATCCTGTCCAGTAGTATGCCATAATACTAAAATCCACCAAATCAATTTTCCCGTCGTTATTTAAATCAACAGTTGCCGGCGGAGTCGGCCTTTTATACCAATACGCCGCGATAGAAAAATCAACGAGGTTTACTCGTCTGTCGCTGTTCAGGTCGCCTTTAGTGACTACTTTAGGTAATTCAGTTGCAATATTTTTTGTGCCGACCTTAAAACTTATTACATTACTAAAACTGCTTATTGCTTGATTACCAATAGACGCTTTTGACTTTGTGTAGTGGGTTCCATAATCAACAAAACTGGAGTCAAAATTATACAAATAAATTCCGTCTTTATCAGATATTGTCTTGCCAAAAAACTCATCTTCGGAATTTACCGAAACAATAATATCGGCTTGCGAAGCGCTTTGCCCAAAAATCGCGATGTTATCTCCGCGTTTTACTTCGCTTTTATCAACCGCAATAGTCGGAGCAATAAAAATGCCGCCCACATTGGTGGTGACGCCCGATGTTATACTCACAGGAAAAGTCAAAAGAGAAGAGCGATCGCCTTTATTATCTTCCGAATAAACGCTGAAAATATAATTTCCCCTGGAGATGCCGGAAATGCTTACTTGGAAAATAGCGTCCGCGCCGGCAATGGTGGTAGCGGCAATTTGAGCGTCTTTCAAAAGCGTGACCGTGCTTTTAGGATACGCTCGGCCGGAAAAAATAACACT
>Ga0210017_1003149_pt1 | contig 13967 bp, 16 predicted proteins | sample CryGeyCG2014_020_FD_183966 | JGI IMG/M metagenome (GOLD analysis project Ga0210017, IMG submission 183966) | Groundwater microbial communities from aquifer - Crystal Geyser CG08_land_8/20/14_0.20 (SPAdes) (version 2) | ecosystem: Environmental > Aquatic > Deep subsurface > Groundwater | place... | reverse complement strand
CTATGGGTGGTGTGCTTGCGGCATGCCGGACAATATGTGCGAATCTGTTTTGGCACTTTCATTTGAATCCCTGTCGGTGTTACTTCTCTCCAACTTTGGCATCTTCCCCAAAAAAAGCTATCGCTACGATAACTTGGCCTCAATTTTTCTCGCGAGGCCGTGTTTTATTAAAAGCTCCGCACTTCGCCTCGGTAAAAATCCAACTTCTCCACCCCTAAACGGACCATAGTTCTTCATGTCGTCGCCTACTATCTGCGGTACATCTGTAAGACAAATAAGAGCAACATTTGTGATCTCCCGTGGGGCTGTAACGGCTGTTTCGCCACTAATCGCCGGCACAACCAACTCTGCGTGCAACTTTTCCAACATCTGCCCGATCTCATTGAATGCATACCGTTCTCTCTCAAGCAATGAGGCTGGCGGCCTTCCCTCCGCAAATTTGTTTATCGCCTTCATGACGCGAAGGGTGTGGATCTCCTGCACCATTTGTAAAACATGGCGAAGTTCTTCTTTTAATAGTTCTTGGCGCATGGGCTCGCCGCGAGCGGCCTCGCGATTTAGCTCTGCTACATATTTTGCAACGTTTGAATAAAATTCGTCGGGTAGATCTACTAACTCGCGCGCTGATTTTTCTTCGATCCATATGCGTTTGATGCCCTCAAACGACGCCTCTGCCATATTACGCCCTCTCGTGCACAAATTTTGGGATTGCATCCTCAATAGAAAAATGCTCGATATTTCTGACTAAAATACACTTCATGCTGACGCCGGAATGTAGACTCGAAGGCAAGCGTAGGATGCGCTTGGTATCGATTGTTACCTTGCCATCTGTGAGTTCCGAATTCAGCTTCTTTAGAGACTCAAGCAATTGCTGAAACGTTTTTTCTCCCATCCCTGAGAAATTTTGTAATTCCTGTAGCTGCCCCTTGCGCATCAGGGCAAGCACTTTGTCTTTTTCTTTTATCAACTGCTGAACAAGTGCCTTTCGCATGCCAATGTCCAGCAGCTTTTGCTCGCTCAAACGTTCAAAAGTCCGTGCGATGCGATCTCGAAAAACGTGTGAATAACCCAAGGCCATCGTCATATCTGCTGGTACAACGCTGCCAGTCACATACTCTATTATCTGAGCGCGTTCGGTCTGTTCCATCGTCATGACTGCATCGTCATTTACCCTAATGTGGAAACCACGGCCGGAATAGACGAAGTTGATGTTGTGCAAGTCCAAGTCCGATCGTAGGGTTTCGGCAAACATTACTGCAATCTGTCGTGCCTCGTCTAAACACTTCTCGCACACGGCTCCCCCTGAACAGTTACAGCTTTTTAGAGGCAGGTCTTTTGCATCCACATCGAAAACCAGCTCGGATTTCAGCCAGCCTTTTCTCATCGACGGCTGCTCGTAAAGTGCTACGCTCGCGTATGCTGCATAAGGTGCTTTATTTTTTAAGAAATCTGCAAGTTGCTCCACAGTCATAAACTGATTGTACCTGTGGCTTGGGCCTTCTCCGTAATCAAATCCAAACTCTCGCAGGGAAAGGGTATGGAGGATGAAATCAGGGAGATCTTTCTTACCCCACTCCTCAGAGTAAAACCGCTTTCGTTCTTCTAACGTTGCTTCTCTAAATTGCACTCAATCACCCGAGCGTTCCATCGCTTGCTCAGCAAAGCGCTTGTAATAGTATGTGATGGGATTTTTTATATTTCGATTTCGACAAAACTCGTCTGGTTCACACAACGATGGCGCAGATATTTGAACCTTGCTGCAATTCGGTGTGCGATACCACTTCGACTTGCCGCTGTCGTCCAAGCGAGGCTCAAGCGTCATGCCGAACCCAAGGTGGTAAAAAATGTTCGCTTTTTCTTGAGGCTGATCTTTGAAAAACGGCGGGTTACAATGTTCCGCGGCTTCAAATATAAGTGGCGCAATTTCTTCGCGTACTATCGAAACATCGTCAATGAAATCTGCCATTCGCGTAGCTACTTTTCCGGACGGTGACACGCGCGCGTATGAAAGAAAAGAGGTCAACAGGACAGCAATTGCGTAATTTCTTCCTCCAGCTCCAACTCCTCCAAGTGCCTTTTTTACGCATGGCGGGAAGAATTCTGGGCGCAGTTTTCCCCGCGGTATTCTGAGGAACCGCTCGCGTAACTCGGCCTCCGGCGGGATTAAAGCCGCGATTTTTTCTCCAACCGAGTTAAGCAACTTGGATGGTATCCCTGACTCCGAAAAGCGTTCATATAACGATGCGATGTATTCCTCTGTCTTAGCCCCTATAAAATTCGCAAAGATATCCCATAGTTCACGTGGAGTTATTATTGCCCATCCGTTCACAACGTAAAGTTTTGTCAACTCCGCTCGCCGATATCTCATCAACAATGCAAGATCCGTCCAGCGCACCGCATACTTTGGTACATATTGGGATAGGGCACGATCATCAACTATTTCGACGCCGTCCTCCGCGAGCCGCTTGTCGCGCAATTTGAAGTAATCTTCGCGCGGTATCTCGGTGTTTTTTAATTTTATCCTGCCCTCACGCTCAAGTTGCACAAATCTGAAATAGCGTTCTACTACATCCAAGCATAAATCTTCATACCCGCGTTTGAACAGATCGTACATTCTGTATTTTATTGTCTCCCTAGTCGCGTCTGTTACCAGTCGCACCTCACGTGAATATGGGTATGAAACGGCCGATATGCCTTGACACATCAGATAAAATGACCATATCTCGGATTGAATCGCGCTTGCGTCCACTATCCTCTCTTTAGACGATTTCCATTTAACTCGATTAATCGCTCGCTCGATTATCTCCGGCGGCATTGACTCAAGCGGTGGTGAGGCACGGACAATGTCTTGTGCTTCTGGAGCGAATGGGTCTAAAATCGCCACATATCCAGGAGCGATCAATGCCACCGCCCTACTCTGCCTCTATTCTCGGTGCAAGCAAGAACCGCAACCTGCCCTTCCCTTCCGCAATTGGGAAATCGAGTTGAATCGGTAAATTGGTGCCGAGGTTTATCGTGATGGTATCGGCAGAACTCACGGCTTTTGTCATGTTTATAAGATATTTTATGTTAAACATCGCCCGTGCTGATTGCTTGACATTTAACTTTAGTAATCCCAGATCACCCTTCCGCAATTTGAGTTCGGTTGCGCCCGTATCGCCCTCGGTCAACATGAAAAATCCTTCTTCTGTCAACTCGCACGCTACATTATCTCCCATGATTTCCCCGTCGCGCAGACCGTCTTGAACAACCCCCGCCACGATATCGGCCGTAGCCGTGAACTGAAGCTTGGGCTCTGGCAGCTCGGACTCGCCTGTGTCTATCAGCGGTAGGCTAAATCTCCTCGTCGATGCACCTTTGAACGTCAACGCTAGGCGATTTTTTTCTTCATCGAGCTCCATGATAAATTCATCCTCCGCCTTTGCTCTCGCCATAATTTTGTTCATCTCTGCAAGATTTATGCCCAAAGATGTGGGCTGCTTGACCCCGTACTCAGCAAACGCAGATGCAGGAATTTCAAAATCCACAAGGGCTACATGTGACGGATCCATCGCCTTCATCTTTACCCCATCCGGCGTCAGCTTGAAGGATGCCTCTTCGATTAAATTTGACATCGCGCTGACGCAAGTTTTCCATATTTTTGAATCTGCCATCCGCAATTTAACCAAAAAACCACCCCTACTCTATTGTTCTAACCCCTTTTCAAATTTTTTTATTTCTCTCCTAGCCTCGTCGTAAAGTTCAAGGTCGAGCTTATCTACTCTTTGGATTATCTCCGCCTGCAACTCGTGCTTGCCCCCGACGTTGAGCGGCGTTCCAAATACTCTAACCTTCGAACCAACTTCTATGCCAGTTGCGAGCGCGGGGTCATCAAAGAAAACCGTGATCTGGCCAGACCCATCGTCGAGTACGAGTTCCGCTTCTTTTCTATCTACAACAAGTCCAACCACTCTGATGCCCATATCACCTATTTTTATTTCTGAAATTTTTCGGTCAACCGCTGGCGCCTTGCGCATGAATTCTTCCATATTTGGCCTCCATCCACTTTAACCATGTTTCTCTCTTACGCTTTAATCCAATTTTTGTTTCGCCCTTAATATACAGCCACCCGAGAGCTTTTTCAGATTCTTTTCCCCAGTATCGCAGCTCCACGTAGTTTCCCCGCACTTCTTTACGCGTGAAGCTAGTAGACCTCGCTCCAGAAAATTTTTGAATAATTCTGGCTATCGATTGAATAAAAGTTCCATTTCCAACAAGCTGCCATTTCAAATATTTGTATTTGCCTTGCTTGTCAATACAGATGCTGCCATCTCCATCAGAATATCCTAAGATGAAATGTCTATGGAGTTCTTCGTTGCTAAGGGGAGGGTAGCGCTCCCTTAAAGACTTCCGCGCCCTCACTCCACACTTGGCCAGCGATTCGGCTAATTTTTTTGAGAATATTAACAGTCTTACGTCTGAAGTCCTTCCGCGTGGGCGTATCCTTAATGGGTGTTCCGCTTTCAGTTCCATTCTTAACAGATCAACAAGTTCCCTGTCAGAAATTTTTAGGCCTAGTTCTATTCCATAACCTGCCCCGTTACTTTCAATTACATAACCATCTGCCATCAGTAGGCCGAGTAGGTAAGCCTTCTCTCGACCATCAATTGACTCAAAATAAGTTTCATCAACTTTATACTGGCGGCAGTGCCCAGAAAATCCTTTCAGACCAATTCGCTTCGCCTTTTGCCATATTGCGCATTGGGTCCTATTCAAGATACTGGCAAGATATGGGCTCCCCATCTTTGTGTACCATTTTTTGAGTGTTTCTATCTCCTCTCTCGACCACTTCATTGGACCATCCTAGCTCAAAGTGACTACTAGTTTTTAAGCCGCTTTTGGGGAGGGAGAGGTCGCCGAAAGTAATTTATAAACTATATAAATGGCTGTTAAACGTGGTTTCTTATTCAGTGCATTTTTTGAGACTTTTTGAGAAGAGATCATCGAAAGTAATCTTTTCTATGCGTATTCTCTCCAAATATGAGTACATTTTGTACAGCGGTAAAACCGCGTTGTTGGTTCGTCGCCCGCCCGCGTTTGTCGCAGCCACCAGTATGCCATGCTCCAACCACATTTAGGACACGTAACTCGTGCAGTCGGCAGGTTTATCTGCTCGCCCTCAATCACCGCTGGTTCCATCTTCTTCTGTTCAACCTCTCGGACGAGTTTATAGTCTTCGGCTTTAATTCCTTCAATAATACTGCCACATTTTCTGCATTCTAACACCGGCCCTTTTTTTGTTTTTTTCGGCAGCATTAGATTTCCACACTTCGGACAGAATTCCATTTTCTCACCCCAGTCCCGCATCCCTCAGCATCAAAGCGTGATCGAACGCTAACTCGTCCCAGGGTATTTGTTTGAATACGCGCGCCTCCGCTGCATCACTGCCTGCAGTCAGCTTGCCCCCTATCACATCGGCAGCAAAGCATATTGAAACGGCATGGCCTCTTGGATCACGTTTTGGATCAGAATAAACGTTAACCAACTTTCGCACCCTCACTTTTAGTCCGGTTTCTTCTTCCGCCTCTCGGACTGCCGCTTCATCTACCTTTTCGCCATAATACACGAACCCGCCTGGCAAAGCCCACTTCCCTTTGTATGGCTCTGTGCCTCTTTTTACTAGCACGACTCCGCCTTCCGCCAAAATTATAACATCAACCGTGAGCAGCGGTTGTTTTTCCATTATTGTCCCTGCCACCAAAGCGACAGATGCCCGAGTTTTGGGATGATAAACACTACTTTGCCGCGGATTTGTTCTGGTGTGATCGATCTTTCTACCTGTAAAACGTATTGATTGTTGTCTCCCTTCGTTGTAAAACGGATCTCGCCATTCACATTTGCTATTTCGACCACGCGGTGAACAAGGGGTATACTTTGATATGGCACATCAAAGACAATCACGTCTCCGATTGCAATGTCTTTCAAAGGATTGACACCCTTGATGAACATCAAATCTCCACGCTCAAATCCTCCCTGTAAAGGAAAGTTTGATGTGTCGTACCCCCCCTCGGTAAAATAATTCCTCCAAGATTCGTCTCCGTGATTCATGCTGTTAGAAATCACCCCACGGTATGGGTCGTCTATCTGCAAGGCAAGGCAAAGGGCGCCTCTTACACCAAAGAAAATTATTCCAACTAACAACAACGAGATATGATTATGTCGTAAACTATTCCATGACGCTTCAGCCATCTCTTGGCTACCCTGCCTTTCTTGGTTACCACTCGCCACGTTTTAGATTTTTTGAACATTCTCCAATACCTCGCGCTATCAAGTGTGCGACGCGTAGCGGCTCGGGCACAAAACTACGCGTGGCAGTTACCTTAACTATTTTTTCTGCGTCTGCTTTCTTTACGCCGGCTATCTGCATGAACACCCGCGCCCCGCTCCTTGGCTCCACCGGATAGATCTTCCCCGCGCGCCTAAGTATCTTCCAGCGTTCCCGCCAGTCTGATAAGTTTTTAATCGCCTGTTTTATTTCCTTGAGATTTGGGCGGTCTTTCGATACCGCAACCACTGGGATCCCGGTCTGCTTGAAAATTTCACATATGTCTATCACATTGAAACCAGCGAAAGTTGCACCATCTGTCATAATAACCCGAAGTTGCCCCTTGTGTCTGCTCCCGTTCACCATCTCAATTATTTTTTGAGTCGCATCCCTGCCATCGACCGCAACTGAAGTGCTCAAAACGCCGTCCAACCAGCACCCCCCTCTGAGAACTGCGCCGATCAGCAGGGCCCTGCCTCTGGTATGTGGTCTGAACGGCCCATCGTCTATCCCTAGCACCCGGATTTCCGGCTTGATGCCCCAGAACTTTACGTGCCTCAAGCTGCTACCTATAAAAATAATGTGTTGTGGGGGTATTGACGTTTGCGCTGGGTTATTTCTTCAAGGCCCTCGACAGCTGTTTGCTCAAATCTTCACAGCTTGTGATTATCTGCTCGGCCGCTCTGGTCAGGACGGTCTCTGGCCTGCCCTTTTTGACCTTCACGTAAATTTTGGGGTGCTCGAGAAGCGGGTGTTCAATTGAATAAGCTGCGGCTGTAACCGACTCGTCGCTTTGCAAGACTTTTCTAAGAATATTACACAGGGTGTGATCCTCACCTATCACTTTTATCGTTGCGCTATCAGCATCTTTACTCACAAGTTCGAGTTCCATAACAGCACCTATCTCTCTTAAACCTTGGCATTTATGAGGGTTGTGACTTAACAAGCCCCATTATCTTTCGTGAAATATCGCGAATTTCATCTTTAGAGCCGTAAATACGCACCTTAACGTTCCCAGGGCGTGCGTCTATCGCAAGATCTGCTTCGAGTTCGCTTATCGCCTTGACTAACCATACCATCTGCTTTGTGTCTGCAACGCGCAAGTTCAACACGCGCTTAAGCTCAGATGTCACAATACTCCCTGGCGATAATTGCTGGCTATTTTTCGGAACTCGACATTGCCACATTCGGGACATTTGAGCCTTGGCCCATCTCGATCCAGGGGAGTCTTGCACCTAGAGCAGGATGCGACGATAACGCCAAGCTCCTCGCCCTCCGTTGAAAGCTGAATTGGGCTCCTATTCGCATTCAGTATTTTGGCCCTGACGATATCTCCCGCCTTGAACTCCCCCGATAGATCTTTAACATACCCATCGCGCACTTGCGAAACGTGAATAGTTCCGGCATCTGGCAACGGCAGCTGGCGATCCTCATGCCCCTTCAGCATGCCGATTTCAACGCGGGCTGTTTGGTCCCTCACCTCATCGACCCGCGCTATAACCACATCGCCGCGTTTCAAAGTCGGAGGTGTTGGCGTCTTGGAAAAAACAGATATATGCTTAGTTCTGACATCCACCAACACGACACCGGTGCATAAGGAGTAGATCTTGCCGTCCTCTTCGTATGCCCCCTCTCCAGGAACGAACTCTTCGGCCGTCGCCAAGAATTCTCCTGGCACAACGAAATCTCCTGTTTTTATTTCTTCTGCCATTTTTACCCCCTCTCAATTCTATACATGTCGACTTTAAACCTATACACTTCTCGGGTGTGAAACTTAAATTGCCTTGGGATGTGAAATTCAAGTTCTACTACGTCTGTTATTCTTGCGCCTAGTTCTTTCACGCGCGCTGATATAAACGCTCGGTTCTCCGGCGTGCTCTTGTGTAACGAGTAGACCACCTTGGCGAGCTTGATGGCTTTGTGCAAAAACACCATATCTGCGCCCTTTCGTTGTACACCGAAAGGGGGGTTTTGTATAACTGTATCTATTCCCTTGGCTTTGAATTTCGCCACATCGCTTTTCACCAGTTTGATATCAACGCCAGCTACACGAGCGTTCTCAGCCGCGACCTCAAGCGCTGCGGGATCTACGTCAACCCCAGTCACTCTTTTGGCGCCTAGGAGCGCTGCGCCTATCGCGAGCCTACCGGTGCCACAACCCAAGTCACACACAACCTTGCCCTCGATATCGCCCCTAGTGTGGGCAAGGTGAAGCATGGCTGCAGCGATGTCCCCTGGAGTCATGTACTGCTCGAGATCCACTCTGGGCTTTGGGTGGGCCTCAAGTTTCTGGAGAATTATCTCTAGTTGCTTTTTGCGCCTCCGTGGCATATCCTCACCTCAAAAATCGCTTTGTCGCACCTCGTCTAGCTGATATGGTTCGAAACCTGCTTTCCCCAACAAAACCTTAACCTCAAACGGGGTCAAAATTGGCCTATCGAAGCGTGCGACATCGTCTATCGGCAAGCGCGGGCATGCGGCGTATACGAACGCTTCCATCTCTTTGAAATCGCTGATTTTTTCAGGGGTTATTTCATCCGCTATTAAAAGGCGCGCAGATAACCCCGAGTTTCTAATGTTGCTCACCAGATTCGACGCGAGCTTGAGACGCGCCTGGCCTGGCTTTGTGCTGACTAAAACGCCGAAGCTTTGACACGATGCTGCCCTTGAAATCATTGCCTTTCTCTTTTTCAGGAAATCCTTCATGTCTGGCGATATTTTCTCTGAGCCTTTCGCCAGTGGATTGGCGGTTATCACTTTCTTTCCTGTCGCTAGACAAACCCCGATGGGGTGAAACCTGCCAGTGCCGATGTACAAAAATGCGTCTACATCGTTCGCAATCGCCCTGGCGCAGCCCCAATCACAGCCGAGCACCTGCCCGGGATATTTCGCCCGCGGCCCCCGCTTGCCTATCAATGGCTCGATTCCCAAAGAGCGCACGATCTTTTCAACCTGTGGGAGAAAGCCGATGTGCTGAACTACCGTCACAATACCTAGACGCTCAAATTTCTGGTCTTTCAGAGCTAGTTTAACGGCCTCGGTTGGATCGATCTTCATGCGCGCCTCTACGTAAAGCGTCGGCAGGCAGGCCCGCAAGCCCATATCCGCATGGCCATAGTGAACCAATACGTCGCACCCGAGTTGTTTCGCCTTTGCATCCGCCGTATCGCAGGCGCCATAGCAACTATCAGCCAGCACGACTGCTTCAGCGTTTGAGTTGCTCAACGTCGCCTCAATTTCCGAGAGGTGCGGCCTTAAACCGGAAGGCAACTGGATTGCCACTCGCCTGGCCTTATGTTGCTCCAGAAACCGTTGAACAGCTACTGGCTCGAAATCGTAAAGGTCGTTCAACAAGCCACCATTTTAAGTTTGGGTGAGATTAGAGAAAAGCTTTCGGTTCTTGCTATGGGTGCTGTTCAAATAAGCATGAGCTGCTCGATAGAAAATCGGCGGCACGCTTGCCACGGCCTCCATTTTTCGTAGTTGGTAATGACACTACCAACTATAAAACCCAACGCTGCCGCTCGGCAAGGCCGTTATTTGAATATCACCTTGCTACAATGGTAACTTGTTATTCGGAACAAACGGGCGGGGCAAAAATTCCCGTTAGCAAGGCACTTAACATTTCGTTAACTATTAAAATACACCTGCTAATAGGACTGACAAGGGACTTTATGAAGCGCGTTTATCTTTTCGAGGAAGGGGAAGCCAAAGACAAAAAACTGCTCGGCGGCAAGGGGGCAAACCTCGCCGAGATGACCAAGATGGGTCTGCCAGTGCCGCCCGGTTTCATCATCACGGCAGAAACTTGTTTAGAATACTCTGGTGCTGGCGAAAAAATGCCTGAGAAACTGATGGATGAGGTTGCGGCCAGCATAAAACATATCGAAGAGAAAACAGGAAAGAAATTTGGCGATGTTCATAACCCGCTCCTCGTGTCCGTCCGCTCTGGCGCTGCAATTTCGATGCCTGGGATGATGGATACCATACTCAACTTGGGCCTCAATGACGAGACGGTGAAGCGCCTCGTAGAGTTGAGCGGGAATGAGCGATTCGCCTACGATGCCTATCGAAGATTCATCGCCATGTTTTGCAAGATCGCTATGGGTGTGAAGGGTGAGCTCTTCGATGAAACCTTTGAAAGAATCAAAAGAAAACACGGGGCAAGGTATGACACAGACCTAGATGCCGACGCGCTCAAGGAAGTCGTTGCTGAATTCAAGAAAATTTGCAAAGATACCCTTGGCAAAGAGTTCCCGTCTGACCCCTACGAACAGCTCAGATTCGCGATAGAGGCCGTCCTCAAATCTTGGAACTCCCCGAGGTGCGTTGCCTACAGAAAAGAGTTCAAAATCACGCCTGATATTGCGAACGGCACTGCGGTAAACGTGCAGGCAATGGTCTTCGGCAACATGGGGGGCGACTCGGCAACAGGTGTCGCATTCACCCGCGACCCTGCTACTGGCGAAAATGTGTTCTTTGGAGAATACCTGACGAACGCGCAGGGCGAGGATGTCGTCGCCGGCGTTAGGACCCCAAAACCGATTGCCGGGATGCAAGATGAAATGCCCCAGACATATCAGGAGCTGCTTAAAATCAGAGATATTTTGGAGCGCCGTTACCGTGAGGTTCAGGATTTCGAATTCACCATCGAGCGCGACAAGCTCTACATGCTCCAGACGAGAAGCGGAAAGATGAACGCGGAGGCGAGGGTGAAGACCGCCGTCGACATGGTCAAGGAAGGAATCCTAACCAAAGAAGAGGCCATCCTCCGCTTGTACCCGGAACAGCTCGAAAAACTCATGCACAAGCGCATCGACCCGAAGGCCAAGGTGAAGTCGATTGCTCGTGGTCTGGCAGCATCTCCTGGGGCGGCGTCTGGCATCGCGATCTTCAGCGCGGACGATGCTGAAAGGGAGGGCAGGGCTGGGAAAAAGGTGATCTTGGTCAGGGAGGAGACGAAGCCAGAGGATGTCCATGGCTTCTTCGCCTCGCAAGGTATACTGACGAGCCGGGGTGGAAAGACTAGCCATGCGGCCGTGGTTGCAAGGGGGATAGGAAAACCCTGCGTCTCCGGCTGCGAGGCCATACGCATAGATGTTCGCGCCAAAAAAGCCCACATTGGTGATGCTGTGATCAAAGAGGGCGATGTTCTCACGATTGATGGCGGCTCCGGGGATGTATATCTCGGCGAGGTCCCGATGATAGAACCGGAACTCAGCGAAGAGCTCCTGGAGTTGCTCAGGTGGGCAGATAAAAAAAGGAGGCTTGGAGTTCTCGCCAACACAGACACGCCGGATGGGGCGCTCCAAGCGAGGAAGTTTGGAGCCGAAGGCATAGGGCTCTGCCGGACCGAGCGCATGTTCAACGCCACCGATCGCCTGCCACTTGTGCAAGCTATGATACTCGCCGAAAACGCAGAGGAGAGGAAACCTTACTTGGAAAAACTACTACCCATGCAAAAACAAGACTTCAAGGAAATTTTGAAAGCAATGGAGGGACTTCCGGTAACGGTCAGGTTACTCGACCCCCCGCTTCACGAGTTTCTGCCGTCCTACGAGACCCTTCAAAAGGAGGTAGACGACCTGAAAAAAGAGAAGGACTCTCTTTCGCTCAAGAGAAAGACGGCCATCATCACGAAGAGAGTGAAAGGCTTGGAAAAAGGCATCGCTGAAAAGGAGAAGATGGTCAGGCGGATCCGGGCCCTCGCGGAAATCAACCCGATGCTCGGCCACCGCGGCGTGAGAGTCGGCATAACCGAGCCCGACATCTACGAGATGCAGATCAGGGCCTACTTCGAAGCTTGTGCAGAAGTAATGAAAGAAAGCGTTGAAATAAAACCAGAGCTCATGGTTCCAAACGTCTGCACGCTCCAAGAGTTGATCGTGGCGAAAGAAATCTTCGACCGCGTGGCTTCCGAGGTCGAGCAAAAGTATGGGGTAAAGGTTCCGATGAAATTTGGCACTATGATAGAAATTGTGCGCGCGTGTCTTGAGGCAGACCAAATCGCTAGGGTGGCGGAATTCTTCAGCTTCGGCACGAACGACCTGACGCAGGGCACCTTCAGCTTCAGCAGAGAAGACGCGGAGAACAAATTCCTGCCGTTTTACACCGAGAATAAGGTATTGCCCGACAACCCATTCCAAACGCTGGATATCGAAGGTGTGGGCAAGCTGATGAAAATGGGCGTGGAGCTCGGAAGGAAGACGCGGCCTGACCTCAAGGTAGGGATATGCGGTGAGCACGGTGGAGACCCGGCAAGCGTGGAATTCTGCGATGAGATTGGTCTGACGTACGTGAGCTGTTCGCCTTTCCGTGTGCCGATAGCTAGGCTGGCGGCGGCCCAAGCTGCGTTGAAAAACAAGCCTGCCTAAACTTTTTTGTGGAAGCGACATAGAATTGTATCGATGCCGCTAGGTCAAATCAAATGGCTCAGGGACATTATTCCGTCTGAACAGATGGGCGACTTAGCTGCGCTCAGCGATATCAAGGTAGCTCGCACCCCTTCGAGCTCGCTCTGCCTGCTGTGCAAGGGCGGGCGGATGCTCTGTGGGAAGCTCACATGTCCGATAATCGCCAAAGCTCAATCCCTCGCAAAGACCAGTAGACTGATAGATTCTGAAAGTATCGAAGGCTCGACACCGCCTGGGGTTTTCGTCGGACGCATTGGCTATCCAAAAGTTTACATCGGGCCGATGGTGCCCCCATATTTCGGCGACACCGAGATTTTGGATACCCCTGAAATGTGGGTCGGAAAATCCATTGAGGAGATCATCGATTACCGCTACTCGCTCGTGAGGGGGAAAATCCGGGCGAGCGTTTTCGACGCACAGGATGGCACGAAGGTGCTCGATACCCTCCAAGAGTTGGCGATGGGAACGCATCCGGCTGATGCGGAGGCAATTTTCACAAGGAAACCAAACAAAATCATCACTTTGAGCGAGGAGACGCAGCCGTTTGGGCCATCTGCACCGTTGCGCTCGTTCAAGGTCTCGGATGTCGGCGTGGACCAGAGGATTGAGCAAGCATTCTACGACCACGACCTCAAAGCCGCCGATGCCGTCGTCGAACTCTACGATAAGGGTGCGCTCGTCACCAGAATTCAGCGGGCTTTCAGCCTGGGGATGTTCGGCACCCACCTAAAAAGGAAGCTCGTCCCGACGCGCTGGAGCATCACGGCCGTGGACAGCATCCTCTCGCTCGAACTCATGGATAAGATAAAAGAGCACCCGAGCATTGACGAATACCGCGTCTATTCCTTCAAAAGTTTGGACAATTACTACGTCGCGATAATGATGCCTGAAAAATGGAGCTTCGAGTGGATAGAGGCCTGGTTCCCTGGCACGGTTTGGAATCCGGAGAGCGCTGGAGCACCAGCAATGATGGGGGACTTTGAGCCCTACTGGGGGAGGAAAACCTACGCTTCCACCTGTGGCTGCTATTACTCGTGCAGGCTGGCTGCTGCAGAGAAGCTCGATCGAGATAGGAAACAGGCGTCGGTGCTGGTGCTGCGAGAGATTCATCCTGGCTACATCTTGCCGGTAGGCGTATGGAACGTTCGAGAGTGCATCAGAACCATGCTGAAGACCGAGCCGGAAAAGTTCGACAGCTTCCAGGCCGCATTGAACTATGCTGTTACAAAGCTTACCATCCCGCTCAAAAA
>Ga0210017_1003148_pt1 | contig 13969 bp, 14 predicted proteins | sample CryGeyCG2014_020_FD_183966 | JGI IMG/M metagenome (GOLD analysis project Ga0210017, IMG submission 183966) | Groundwater microbial communities from aquifer - Crystal Geyser CG08_land_8/20/14_0.20 (SPAdes) (version 2) | ecosystem: Environmental > Aquatic > Deep subsurface > Groundwater | place... | reverse complement strand
GAATTCCCGGATAATCATTGGCGTTAACAATTTTTCCTTCAAAAGCTAAATGCCTCAGAGGGTAAGCTGTTCTCTGGTGCCCATAACCCATGCTTACTGCCACCACCCAGGCTTTTGAATCGAGTGTTATCATTACTTTATTTTAACATAATATATTGCTTGACATAATTTTAATAAAGATTATAAGATTAAGATAGATAGTACCTTAAAATTTAGACCGGACAAGAAAAAGGAGGAAGCATGATAAGGGTTCCAAGAAAAAGTGGCGCAAGAGAAGACCAAATGATGCAACCCTGGGAGCTCCTCGCAGAAAACAGAATTCTCCATTTAATAGGGTTTATTGTTGGTGCTTGGGGTAAAATAGGGAGATACGATTATTCTTCTCCAGAAGCTATTGCTCAATCCATGATTATTTTAGATTCCCTAAATCATAAACCAATAAAGTTAGTTATAGATAGCCCTGGAGGAATAATTCAAGACGGTCTACGTTTTTATAATATAATGCAGAGCCTAAAATCCCCGGTATATACCATCGGTAGTTTTTGTGCCAGTATGGCAGCGATATTATTTGTAGCTGGTACTCCGGGCCACCGTTATCTTTATCCCCATGCTCGAATAATGCTTCATCTGCCGACGGCTGAAGTTACAGGGGACGTAGAAACAATACAAAGACAGACAGCTGAATTTCAAAAAGACAAAGAAATTCTCGTAAATTTGCTAATGAAACACGGTTGTAAAAAATCTAGAAAAAAAATCCTGGAAGATATCGATAGAGAATTTTATCTTTCAGATCAAGAGGCAATAGATTACGGAGTTGCCGATTATATTATTACTCCTGACATTCACCAAGAACTCTTTGGAAATTTGGTAATTCCGGATTTTAAACAGGCAGAAAAGTCAAAATGTTCAAATGAAACCTAAAAAAAAGAGGGGGGGGAACAGACACTCAAGAGGTGAAGGATCTTGCTCAAAAATGGGAAGACGAAGGGAAGATTTTTACCTCGTCTCTGGGATTTGATGATGCTCATTTTGGTTATATATTTTCAGAGAAGTAAGTATAGTCGAAAATTATTAGTTCTCTATTAAAAAAGCATAAAAAGGGATGTTTTGAAATCATCCCTTTTTGTTTTTTGTATGCATAAGAGGTGCTTTTTGTGATAAAATGAAGGTTTTATGAAAATGGTCAATAATCTTTTTATTTCGCGGAAATGACTCACTGCACAATTAACACCATGGTATTTATATTGCAGTGAGTTGTAAACCCTGCCCTATTACTTACTATTTCTTGGAAATTGAAAGACGCTCAATATTGAGCGTCTTTCAATGTAACAGACAGGTTTGTTACAATTAACTCATCATAACAAACAGTGTCTGTTATAGTGATCCAGAATCCGGTTTGTATCTGGTAAAAGCGCCGGCACCTTTCTGAATAACCTTACCCTCTTGAGCCGAAGCGCGTAACGCCTTATGGGCTCAGTGAACCAGCTCTTGTAAATACCCGAATTAATAATTTAAAAATTTGAGCTTCTGCCTTTGATTGAGCCACCAGGTAATAAACCCTAAAATTAAATAAGCAATTATTAACCAAATCCAGTGAATATTTCCTAAGGTTAATGCGGCCCAGGGAATTTGAGAAAACCAATCAACTATTTTTGTAAGATAAGTTAGCAATAACCAACTTGGCCAGGATAAAACCCAGCCCAGGGGCTGAAAGATAATCCCAAAAATTCCGGAAACAAAACCCAGGCCCATAATATAGGGCAGTATTGGAACAATTAAAAGGTTAGTAACTGGAGAAACCAGGGAGATATAACCAAAATTATAAACTAAAATTGGCAGAATAAAAACCTGGGCAGCCAGGGTCATAGCTAAAATGTCTTTGAGCCCAAGAATATTGGGAACTCTTTTAAACTTCTTGCAAATCCAGTCTCGAAAAATTGGCAAAAGATAAATAATTCCGAGCATTGCTAAAAATGAAAGTTGGAAACCAACATCTAATTTTAAAAGCAGGGGATTAATTATTAACATTACTACAGCTGACAAAACAATAGCATTGAGAGCTGATTTTTGTCTACCCAAATATTGGGCTAACAAAAATAACCCTCCCATAATTCCCGCTCTTATTGCCGAAGCTTGAAGACCGGTCATGACTACAAAAAGAGTAATTAAAGCTATAGTAAAATAAAAGGCGTGCTTGCGCCAGAAACCCAAACCAATTAATAAAGACATCAAGGCAATGGTTAATATTCCTACATGCATTCCGGAAATTGCCGTGATATGCCTCACTCCAGCGACATTTAACTTCTCTTTAAGCTCGTCAGGCATTTTTCTCTTATCACCTAAAATTATCGCTCCCAAAATTGAGCTTTGGGGCGGCGGAAGATTTTTATAAATAGTTTCTCTTAATTTATCTTTAAACTGCAAAATCTTAGCAAAAATTACAGGGGTCAGACCCCTGTAATTGTCCTTTTCTAATAACTCAATTTCTGGCCAACTCATTATTGAATAAATTCCGTCTTTGGTTAAATAATCTTTGTAATTAAAATCCTCAAAAACATGAGGGGTTTTTAATTTTCCAGTAATTTTTAATTTGTTTCCGTATTGATATTCAGGATAGCGGTTAGCAGTTACCAAAACCTTGGCCTCAATATCACGAGAAACGTTCTCGCGGTATTTTATGTTTTGGACTCGAATTGTTAATTTTATATTGTTTTCCCGAACGTCCGGTTCTCGAGAAACTACTCCAATCAAAATAACATTCTGTTCTTGATCATTATACTTTCTTAATTCGTCATTAATAATCCTTAATTCGGCCGCTTGATGGCACCAGATTCCGGCCGCTAAAAACAAAAGGCAAAATCCAGCAACAACTATCTTCTTATATTTCCAGAAGACCGAAATTAATAAAATGGCCGGGATTAAAAAAGCCGGCACAAAAAATCGGGGAACGGAAATCAAGGAATTAACGCAAATTCCTCCGACAAAAGAAAGACAAAAATATAAAAATACCCGCGACTTGCTCATAAACAGATTTTAGCCAAAAAACAAAAAAGCGTTGAAATTGACGCCATTTTCATTGAAATCCAAAAATTATCTTATCCCGCAAACCTCAAAAAATGGAGAAAGGGCTTTCTGGACGCCACCCACCACCCGTCCTCGATTTATCTTATCTGACAAATCTCAAAAAACGGTGTTATTACCTTTAAGATTTCTAGCATATATTTTTGAGGATATGGTTTAATTTTCTCAAATTTTGGGTCAATTGTTTTTTCTGGCCTGAAATTTTGCAAGAAATATTTTTTAGCTCCTCTAATCCATTTTGCCATCTCTATTACATCTTCTTTTTTATGTAAAGTAGGCACAATGGTACTACGAAATTCATAATCAATCTCCCCTTCTTTTAAAATATCAATGCTTTTTTGAATTTTTTTAACATCAACCCTCGCTCCAGAAGATTCACTATATCTCTCTTTTGGTCCCTTAATATCCATAGCGACGTAATCAACTAATTTTTTGTCAATTAACTTTTTTAGAAGTGTTGGATCTGAACCATTGGTGTCTAATTTTACCAAAAATCCCATCTTTTTTATTTTTTTAATAAGAGGTAATAATCCCCTACTCATTACTGGTTCTCCCCCACATAAAACCACGCCCTCAATCAATTTTTTTCTTTCTTTTAGAAATTTAAAAAGTTCTTTTTGGGAAATTTTTGGTTGATTTTTTATCTTTTCAGGTAAAACTAATTCCGAACTATAACAGAAGGGGCAGCGAAAATTACAACCAGTGAGAAAAACAGTGGCCGCTAATTTACTCGGGTAGTCTATTAATGTAAGTTTTTGTAATCCGCCAATTTTCATTGTTTGGGCACTTTAAATGTCTTTCTTTCATGAAACTCCTGCTGTTTTCCAACGTTGTACTGATTCACGGGCCGGTAATACCCGACTATCCTTGAATAAACCTCGCAGGGTTGCTTTACCGTACATTTTGGACAATAAAAATGTTCTCCTTCTAAATAACCATGAGCCGGGCAAATACTGAAGGTGGGAGTGATTGTAATGTAAGGCAATTTGAAGTTTTCAAAAACCTTTTTTACTAATTTCTTGACTGATTCGCCATCCGGCAGTTTCTCTCCTAAAAAGAGGTGTAAAACGCTTCCTCCCGTATATTTACAGGTTAATTCATCTTGAAGTTTGAGGGCTTCGAAAATATCATCAGTGTAGTTTACAGGAAGTTGGGAGCTGTTAGTATAATAGGGCATCTTTTTTGTTCCGGCAGTAATGATATCAGGATATTTTTGTTTATCCTTCAAAGCCAGACGATATGAAGTAGATTCCGCAGGCGTCTGTTCTAAGTTATAAATATTTCCGGTTTCTTTTTGATATTTGACCAATTTTTCTCTCATAAAATCTAAAACTTCCAAAGCAAATTTTCTCCCTCTTTTTGAGGCGATATTTTCGCTGAGAAAATTCAAAAGGGCCTCATTCATACCTACCAAACCGATGGTTGAAAAATGATTAGCATAATATTGCCCCCTCATTTTCTTTACCCCTGATAAATAGAATCTGGAATAAGGATACAAACCTTTTTCAATAAAGCTCTCAACTGCTTTTCTTTTTATTTCCAAAGATTCTTTTGCTAAATCCATCATTTTCTCCAATCTTTCAAAGAATTCTTTTTTGGTTTTTGAGAGATAACCAATTCGAGGCATATCGATCGTCACCACGCCCACCGAACCAGTTAATGCCCCACTGCCAAACAATCCTCCTCCACCTCGATTGTAAAGCTCTCGCAAGTCGAGCCTCAATCGACAACACATACTTCTAACATCTTCTGGTTTCATTTCCGAATTGATGTAATTAGCGAAATAATTTGTTCCGTATTTGGCCGAGGCTTCAAAAATTCCATTAAAAACTGGCTCATCCCAAGGAAAATCTTTGGTAATATTAATGGTCGGGATGGGAAAATGAAATGGTCTTCCCAATTTATCTCCTTCCATATAAACTTCGTAAAGAGCCTTATCAAATATTTTCATTTCCTCTTCAAATTGGCCATAGGTTTCTTTTTGAGGTTTGCCGCCGATAATTACCGACTGTTTAGCAAAAGATGGCGATGGTTTAAGATCCAAAGTAATATTGCTGAAAGGATTTTGAAAACCAACCCTGGTAGGCACTGCCATATTGAATATAAACTCCTGAAAGCATTGCTTCACCTGTTGATAATTCAAATTATCGTAGCGGATAAAAGGGGCCAAAAGAGTATCAAAATTAGAAAAGGCAACTGCGCCAGCTACTTCGCCCTGGATAGTAAAAATAAAATTGACTGCCTGGCCAAGAGCTGTTCGCAAGTGTTTAGACGGTTTTGACTCAACTTTTCCCGGCACCCCACCAAAACCTTTTAGTAAAAGATCATATAAATCCCACCCGGCACAGTATGGGCCAAGAGTGTCCAGGTTATGAAGATGAAAATCTCCGGATTCATTTGCTTCCCTAATTTCTTTTGGATAAATTTTGTTTAACCAATATTTTTTAACAATGTAAGAGACGCCGTAGTGATTTAAACCTTGCAAGGAAAAAGCCATATTGGCATTTTCCTGAACTTCCCAATCTAATTTTTCTAAATACTGGTCAATTCTATCAACCGCTTCTTCGCTGACTTTCACTGCCTCTCTCACTCTTCTTCTTTGCTCTCTGTATAAAATATAGGCCTTGGCAGTTTCAATCAGGTTTTCTAAAATTAAAACTTCTTCAACAATATCCTGAATTTGTTCCACCTGAGGAATTTCATCTTTTTTAAAGCGACGGTTTAAAATCTGGACTACTTTATCGGAAAGTTTTTTTGCCCTCTTTCCATCTCCCTGACCGGCAGCAGTTATAGCTTTAAAGACAGCATTGGTAATTTTAGATTGGTCAAAATCAACGATTGTTCCGTCTCTTTTTTCAATTTTTTTCAGTTGAAACTTAGCCATTACTCTATTTTACCCCATTAGAAATTTAAACTCAAGTGGTATTTTTCCACAGACAAATATTTTTATCCATTTAAAATATCTCAAAAGAAATAAAATAATTTCTAACGGGATAAAAAAACGGAATCAAGCAATTTGATTCCGTAAAAAATCTAAGTTTTCCACGGAAAGCTAAAACCCGGTGGCAATCACCATTATTTTCACTTCTCCTTTTTTCAATTTAGAATCTTTAACCGCTCCAAAAATTATTTTAGCTTGAGAATCGACATTCTTGGTAATAATTTTTGCTGCCTGGTCAATTTCGGTCAAACTCAAATCGTCTCCGCCGGAAACATTAAATAAAACTCCTTTTGTTCCCTGAATCGAAAAGTCAACCAAAGAAGAGCTAATGGCCTGATTACAAGCCTCTTCGACTCTTTTCTCTCCCCTGGCTTTCCCCTGACCAAAAAAAGCCTGACCGGAATTTGTCATAATAGCTTTAACATCGGCGAAATCAACGTTAATAATTCCCGGAACTAAAATTAAATCAGAAATCCCCTGAACGGCCTGCCTTAAAGTTTCATCACAAAGCCAAAAAGCCGAAAGTAAGGTAGTATTTTGATCAACCAAAGATAGAATCTTATCGTTGGGTATTACCACAAGGGTATCAACTTTATCTCTTAAATTTTCTAATCCCTGATTGGAAATTTTCATCCGGGGAGCTCCTTCAAAACTAAAAGGTTTGGTTACTACGGCTACGGTCAAAATTTTCTGCATCCTTGCAATTTCAGCTATAACTGGACCAGCTCCAGTCCCGGTTCCCCCACCAAGTCCGTAAGTAATAAAAACCATATCCGAACCTTTTAAAACTTGAGCTATTTCTTCTCTTTGCTCTTCGGCTGCTTTTTCCCCTATTCCCGGATTCATTCCTGATCCTAATCCTTTGGTTAAATTTTTTCCAATCTGAATTTTTAAATTTGCCTTAGCTTTTTTAAGGTCCTGGAGATCGGTATTCAGGGCAATCAAATCCACTCCCTGGATTTTAGAACGGAACAAACGGGAAACGGTATTAGAACCCGATCCGCCAACACCGATTACTTTAATTTTAGTCATATGTCGCTCCGCTCAAAATCAAAATGCAAAAATCAAAATGTAAAATGATAGATTAAAATTCAAAAAGAAAATTTAGATTTAATTCTTTTTATATTTTGGTTTATCATTTTGATTTTTGATTTACGGTATGAATACTTTAAACACTCTCTTTATTTTATTTGCAATTCCTCTCCCGGGGCCGGGAAAACCTTTTTCTGAACTCTCCTCAATTCCAGACAGAACTAACCCCCAGGCCGTACTAAAGGAAGGATCTTTTTCTGAATTTTCTTCAAAATCTTCTTTCAAGCTACCCTCATTCTCCAAAAAACTTTGCTGAAAAACAGGAAATCCAATACGGCAGGGAAGTTTTAATTCTCTTTTAGCTAAATCCACAATGCCGGGTAATTTAACTCCTCCTCCGGTAATTACTATTCCGGCCGGTAAAATTCCGAAAGAAGATTTTTTAATTTCTTTTCGGACCAAATCGAAAATTTCGCAAACCCTGGCTTCAATAATTTTGGTTAAAAATTTAGAAGAAAATACTAACCCGTCTAAATCCCGCCTTTTTTCAAAAGGAGCGAGGCCTGAGCAGGCTAAAGATGCTGAAGAAATTTCAATTTTTTCCTTTTTTTTATTTTTCTTGACAGAATCTTTAAAGCAATTACCGAATTCTTTTTTTATTCTCTCGGCAACGGCCGTATCGGTCCGAAGGCCAATAGCAATATCATTAGTAACGTGGCTGGACCCTATCGGTATTACTCCCAGATGCACTAAATCTCCTTCTTCATATATAGATATATCAGTAGTACCGGCTCCAATATCTAAAAGTACCACCCCTAATTCTTTTTGTTGAGGAGTCAAACAGGATTTTGCCGAAGAAACAGAATTACAAATGATATCTGCAATTTGGACCCCGCTATTTAAAACTGCCTTAGTTAAATTCTTAAAATAAGGAGAGAAAACTCCTATGGCTAAAATTTCGGCTTCCATCCTTATCCCCTGCATCCCAAGAGGTTCTTTAACTCTAAATTCTTCATCAACGATAAAACTTCGTGGGAAAAAATCAATAATTTCTTTGTTTGGAGGCAAGGAAAAAGTCTTGGCAGCCTGGATTACTCTTTCAATATCTTCCTGAGAAATTTTCTGGTCGGCCCTGGAAACCACAACTGAACCTCGAGATAAGGTTGAAAAAATATGACTCCCTCCAACATTTACATAAACCTCTTCAATTTTTTTACCCGATTCAGTTCGAATCTGATTTAAAACCGAACCTATGTTCTGGGAAACCTCTTCCGGCTTAATTACTACTCCCTTTCTCATCCCGGAATTAGATTTCTCAATCTTGCTTAAAATTTCTAATTCTTCTGAATTAGATTTTTTAGAAACAGCTAAAGCTTTAATAGAACTGGTACCAATATCTAAACCGGTAATTATATGGTTTCTAGCCATAGGAAAGAAATTGATAGAAATTGATTGAAACTCGCTCGCTATCGCTCGCAAAATTTGTTACAATAAATTTCTATAAGTTTCGCAATCGAGGGTTGCAAGGTTCTATGAGTTTCTTTAAGTTTTAAGGCTTCGGACAAAGTAATATCCTTCTTTCTCTCTCATCTTTTCTGCGGCCTGTTCTGACTTTTCGTGGTCATACCCCAGCAGGTGTAAAACTCCATGAATTAAGACCCGAGCCAATTCTTTTTCAGAATTTGATCTATATCTTTTAGCATTTTTCTTAACTTCTCTCAAGCAAATTACTATTTCGCCCAAACCATCACCTGGAAAGGCGAGGACATCGGTTGCCCGATTTTTACCCCGATATTTTTTATTTAGTTCTCTTATTCTACCCTGACCGACCAGGGCAATTGATAATCCTGCCTCTTCCTTATTTTCTCCTTCCAAAACCTTTTTGACAAGCCCTTTCAAAAATTCTTCATCAACCGGATTAGTAGTTAAATTATTAATTTCAATCATAAATTAATCCTCTTTTGAGACTAATAACTCTTTTACTATTCTACTAACTATGCCCCCATCAGCCCTTCCTTTAACTTTCGGCATCAGCTCCCCCATTACCTTTCCCATATCTCTTGGCTCTTTTGCTCCCACTTTCTCTATGGCAGTTTTAACTATTTTTTTAATTTCCTCTTCTGAAAGCTGCTCGGGCATATATTTTTGTAAAATATCCATTTCGGCTTTTTCTTTGTTGACCAAGTCTTGCCTTTCTCCTTTTTCAAATTCTAAAATCGCTTCTTTTCTTTTTTTAATTTCGGATTGCAAAACTTGAATTATCTCTTCGTCAATCAATTGACTTTCTTCTTCTAATTTTTCGGGTTTCAATTCGGGTTTCTCCTTTGAAATTTTGTATCTTTTTTCTTTTTCCTTATTTAAAATGGCCGCATTTAACATTCTCAAGGTGGAAACTTCAACCCTTTTTTCTTCCTTTAAAGCAATTTCCAAATTTTGTTTAATTTGTTTTTTTAATGTCATTTTCCTAATCTCCTTAATTTTTCATACTCGTTTTTTAACTCCTCTCTTCTTATGGCAGCTTTTTTTCTCATTTGTTTTGATTTTGGTCTAATTTTAAATCTTTTTCTTCTAGCCCGGACCAAAACCCCGCTTAGTTTTATTCTTTGTGAAAAGCGGCGAATTAAAGTTTGCGGCGATTCTCCTTGTTGTCTCCTTACTTCAATAGTCATATTCGCTACGACTCCTACGAATTACTAATCAATACGAATATACTAATTCGTAGATTCGTAAATATTCGTAATTCGTAGGGTTAGTAGATTCGTATTGATTCGTAATTCGTAGGGTTAGTAGATGCGTACTGATTCGTAATTCGTGGGGCTTAGGGCATTCCCGGCACATCCCTCTCCTTCTCGTCCTTCCAGCCGGCTAACAAATGCAGATGGAGATGGTCTATTACTTGTCCCCCTCCTCTTCCTACATTAAAAACTAATTTGTAGCCAGTTTTAGCAACCCCTTTTGCTCTGGCGATTTTTTGAGCAATTAAAAATAATTCTCCAATCAATTCTTTATCTTGCAATTCTAAATGATCAATAGAAGGAATGTGTTTTTTGGGAACAATTAAAAGATGAAGGGAGGCTTTGGGATTAATATCTTTAAACCCTATAAATTTATCGTCTTCATAAATAATATCTGCTGGTACTTTTTTATTAATAATTTTACAAAAGAGACAATCGCTCACGCTCGTTTCCTACGAATTACTAATCAGTACGAATATACTAATCCTACGAATTACTAATCAATACGAATATACTAATTCGTAGATTTGTAAATATTCGTAATTCGTAGGAGGGTAGATTCGTAAATATTCGTAATTCGTAGGGTTATTTTAATCGTTTTTTCATTTCTTCCACTATCTTTTCCATTTCCACCGTTTCCTGCTTGCCGGTTTTCATGTCTTTAATTATTACCATACCATCTAAGGCTTCTCTTTGTCCCAAAATCAGGCAATATCTTGCTCCGATTTTGTTTGCCCTGCCAAGCTGAGTTTTTAAAGAATCTTTACTGAAACTTTCTGAACATTCTACCTTAGCTTCCCTAAATTTTTCAAGGAGAACCAAGCTCTTTTTTTTGGCTAAATCTCCTAATTGAGCTAAAAAAATCTGGGGGAACTGAGGCTTAGCTACCCATCTCATCGATTTAGTCTTTATTAATTGAGCCATCCTGTCTATCCCTGCCGCCCCGCCGCAAGCCGGTGTATCTTTTCCGCCTAAAAATTTCACTAAAGCATCGAATCTTCCTCCGCCTACCAGGGCAGAAGTTCTGCTATAAGTGTCTTCAACTTCTTTCTCCTTGCTATCCAGGTTTACCCCGTCATCAGATTTCTCTACTACTGGGCTTAGCAGAACCGCAGAGGACGAATCTAAGCCTTTTTGGGAAGTGGAAAAAATCTCAAAAACAGTTTTAGTATAATAATCAAGCCCTCTTACCAAATAAGAATTTAAATGATAAGGCAATTCCATTTCATCCAAGAATTCCAGAACCTGTTTAAAATGGGACTTACACTCTTCGCAGAGATGGTCAATCATTTGGGGAGCTTGAGTAATGATTCTCTGGCATTTTTCTTCTTTGCAATCTAAAATTCTTAAGGGATTTTCCCTTAATCTTCTCCGGCAGTTAGAACAAAGAGAGCTTTCTCTGTATTTAAAATAACTTACTAATAATTTTCGGTAATAGGACCGGCAGTGCCTACATCCGATAGAATTTACTTCAATTATTAAATTTCTAAATTTTAGCTCTTTTAAGATATTATAAAAAATCTGAATAATTTGAACATCGATTACTGGAGACTGCTCTCCAAAAACCTCAAACCCAAATTGCCAGAACTGACGAAAACGACCGGCCTGGGGTCTTTCATATCGGAAAAATGGACCAAAATACCATAATTTTACCGGCTGCGGCAAATTATGCATCCCGTGTTCGATATAAGCTCTGGCTATTGAAGTTGTTCCTTCCGGCCTTAGGGCCAAAAAATCCCCTCCTTTAGTCCTGAAAGTAAACATTTGTTTTTCAACAATATCAGTGGCAATGCCAATCCCTTTTGAAAAAAGTTCGGCTTCTTCTATGATTGGGGTCTCGATTTTTTCAAACCCGTAAAATTTAGCAATGCCCTCAGAAGTTTTATAAATTTTTTGGAAGTAAAGTTGATCTTCCGGCAAAATATCGTGCATTCCGCTAGGAATTTGAAATTTTGGCTTCTTCATATTCAATTGGATTTAAGATTAAAGATTTAAGATTAAAGATATTTTTATAACCCCCCACTGCACATCACTTTAATCTTACAACTTAAATCTTTAATCTGGTTAATAGCTGGGGGTTTCGATTTTAGCCAAGGCAGTGAGTGGCCAGGCCCTTATGAATACCCGACCGATAATATCTTCTGCCGGAAGGACCCCCCACCTTCGAGAATCATAAGAACTTTTTCGATTATCCCCCAATACAAAATATTCATCTTTCCCCAGAGAAACCCGAATGTCTCCAGACGTAACAATAGAAGGAGAAAGATAATCTGATTCATCCAGGGCCCAAATTTGGCCATCTTTTGAAACAAATACTTTACCATTCTCTACTTTTATTTCTTCGCCGGGCAGTCCGATTATTCTCTTAATAAAACGCTGGGAAGGATAATTAGGAGATTTAAAAACTATTACCTCCCCTCTCTGAGGTTGATTAAACCGGTAGGAAATTTCGTCAATAATTAAATAGTTGCCGTCCTGAAAATTGGGCTCCATAGATTGGCCCCTGACCAAAAACGGCTGGAAAATAAAATAACGGATGGGAATCACTATCAGCAGGGCAATAATTACAATTTTTGCAATTTCCCAAATGAAAGAAAGTATATTTCTCATGCTTTTTTGATTATATCTAAAATTTTCTATTATTACAAGAGAGGTGGTATAATGAATTAAAATCCTAAATCCGAAATTCTAAACCCATGAAGTAGAACACTTCGTGTTCACTTCAGGGCTTCGTCACTCAAAGAGTGACTTCGCAAATCTAAATTTAAATTTGCTTGCCCCGTAGTTAACGAACGAAGCGAGTTATACTATGGGGTTTAGGATTTCGTGCTTAGGGTTTCGAATTTCCAAAATCTATGATTTTAGTTGTTGGTCTCGGTAACCCCGGTAAAAAATTTCAAAAAACTCGCCACAATATCGGCTTTCGAGTGGTTGATGAATTTAGAAAAGAAAATAATTTTCCCAGTTTTAAATTTTTTAAAAAAAGTGATTCTCTAATTACCGAAGGTGTATTTAATGATAAGAAAATCATTGTTGCCAAGCCCCAAACTTTTATGAACAATTCCGGCAAAGCAATAAAAAAAATAACTAATAACTTACAACTAACAACTAACAACTTATGGATAATTCACGACGATATTGATTTACCATTGGGAAAAATCAGGATTGTCAAAAATAGAGGAGCGGCCGGTCACAAAGGGGTGAAATCGATAATTGATGAGTTAAAAACTAAAAACTTTGTTCGCTTCCGCATCGGAATTAATCGCTTCGCTCAAAATCAAAAACTAAAAATCACCCCCCACCACTTTTTAGAAAAAAGTGGTGGAAGGCAAGCAAATCAAAAATTAGACGAATTCGTTTTAGAGAAATTTTTTAAAGACGAAAAAGCAGCCGTTGAAGAAGTTATTCAAAAAACAGTTAAAGCAATTGAATTCTATTTGAAACAGGGATTAGAAAAAGCAATGAGTAAGTTTAACAAATAAAAAGTCGAGGCAAATGTCCCGGCTTTCAGTTCTCTGGTTCTTTCAAATTAGTTTCTTTTCAAGCGTTTTTCCAAAAGTTAAAGAAGCCTTTGAGCTCTCCATAAATGATTCGGATGCATCTCGGCATTTTTGTCACTTAAGAAGCTTTTTAAAAGCCGCGGAACTTCCAATATTTTAATTGGAAACCAGCAGTAATCAATCACTTCATCGCTCTTAATCTTTAATTTTCCTCCGATAGGGTAACCTATAAAAGAAACGTCTAAGTGATCTCCTCTATCATCTGCAACTCTTAGCTCGGGGTTAATTCCAACCGACAGCCCAATTTCTTCTTCTACCTCCCTTATTGCAGTTTCAATCTCATCTTTTTCTCCCGGATCTCTCCGTCCCCCGACCATAGCCCACCTGCTGGGTATGGTAAAAGGCTCTTTACCGGGAAGCACTTTTATCCCTCTCCTTTTCTTTATCAAGAAAACCCTATTAGATTTTTCATCAATAATCAATACGGTCACAGACCAGTCTTTTTTAACCTGTTCCATCTTTTGCTCTCCTTTTTAGAATTTTTAAAATAACAAAGAAAACTTTTATCCCCTAATCTAACTGCCAGTTCGCCTAAATTTTGGAACAAAACTTTGGTGGATGAGCAGATCAGGAATTAGAAAATATTGACAACTTACTGAACACCACATTATACTTCAATT